>OMKS01000985.1_pt1 | contig 26135 bp, 25 predicted proteins | sample 1674721 | NCBI WGS metagenome assembly OMKS01 (sample SAMN06264996, study PRJEB25208) | sediment metagenome | isolation source: hot spring sediment | place: USA: California | collected 2014-09-02 | reverse complement strand
CTCTTCGTCGGCAGCGTCAGATGTGTATAAGAGACAGTCTATCATCTCTTCGTGAAGGTACGGATGAACCTTCAATGTGGAGAGATTCCTGACATTCACCCCGATGATATCGGCCCCGATACAAAGCGCCTTTTCCAGGCCTTCTGCCCCATGCACCTCCACCAGGCAATCCATTCCCAGACCTTTAGCGAACAAGAACAGCCTTTCGCATTCTTCAATGCTCAGCATCTCGGTAATGAGGAGAAATGCATCTGCGCCAGCCAGCCTGCCTGCTGTTATCTGGCGTTCATCAACAATGAAATCCTTCATCATCACCGGCAGGCTGCAGGCTGATCTTATCAGGGAAATATATTCAATATCGCCTGCAAAATACTTGGGCTCTGTCAGACAGGATATCGCAGCTGCGCCGAGAGCCTCATATTCACGTGCAAGAAACGAAGCATCGTGTGAAATCCCCAGATTACCCTCCGAAGGCGTTGCATACTTGACTTCTGCAATGACTGCCATATCGACAAGCACCTTCTTCAATGAACGGACAGGGTAATCCGAGACAGCTTCGATGGGTTTCATTGTCCGTACCCTCTGCTTTGAAAGTTCATACAGGTGAGAAAGAAATTCCACTACAACCTCACACCTCTGAGCGCATTCATTGCATCACCGCTGCTTATCACCCTGGCTGCCATGCCAACCCCATCACGGATGTCGATACTGCTGTCGAGGGCCATGAAGGCTGATCCTGCATTGAGAAGAACGCTCTCGAGACATGCCCCCTTTCTCGACCCGTCAAAGATCTCTTCAATGAGATGGGCCGATTCGTCAGGAGTGGACACTTTAAGCTCATCAGAACTTTTATGAGCGATCCCTGCATCCTCAGGCCGTATCTGCCCATGAGATATCTTCCCGTCAGCAAGCCTGGCATATTCTGTAGGGCCTGATACAGACACCTCGTCAAGCCCGGAGTGAACCACCATCGCACCCTTCGAACCCAGTATCCTCAATACCTCGGCAACAGGGCTGATAAGATCTTTGTTGTACACGCCGATCACCTGGTATGCTGCCATGGCAGGATTTGTCAGAGGGCCGAGGATATTGAACAGGGTCTTCATACCCAGCTGCTTCCTCGCAGGCATTGCATACTTCATACTGGGATGATACCTGGGGGCAAACATAAAGGCGAATCCCTTCTGTCTCAGTGACAGCGCAGCCTCATCCGGACTCAGATCAATCGGCACACCGAGGGCCTCAAGGCAGTCTGCACTGCCCGAAGATGAACTGACCGAGCGGTTCCCGTGTTTTGCCACCTTTATGCCTGCACCTGCCAGCACAAAGGCCACAGCAGTTGAGATATTGAACGTGGATGCGCTGTCTCCACCTGTCCCGCAGGTATCGAGTACATCGAACTCAACGCTGACCTTCACGGATTTCTCCCGCATGATCTTTGCCGCAGATGCGATCTCCGAGGGCCTCTCGCCCTTTGCCCGCAGCGCGACGAGAAAGGCACCTATGAGCGTATCGTTGACCTGACCCGACATGATGGCGTCGAATGCCTTTTCCATCTCCTCATCCTTTAAATCCTCACCTATAATAAGTTTTTCAATGTAATCTTTCATATGACCTCCTTTGTTCTCTGGACAAACGAATGTATGAGTTCACAGCCATATTCCGTGGCTATGGACTCAGGATGAAACTGAACACCGTAGACACTTGAATTCCTGTGCCTGATCCCCATTACTTCACCGTCATCAGCCGTGGCGCAGACGACAAGGTCTTCCGGCATAATGTGCTGATCCATGGCGAGCGAATGATACCTCACAGCAGAGAAAAGCTGCGGGATGCCTGAAAAAAGGCCTGAATTGTCATGGCTGATCCTTGAAAACTTGCCGTGCATTACCTTCTTGGCATGATTTATAACGCCACCAAACGCCTCGACAATACACTGATGCCCCAGACAGACACCGAGAATCGGGATCTTTTCGTGAAACTCCCTGATCACATCCAGCGATATACCTGCCGAGCCCGGTGCCCCAGGGCCGGGTGAAATGATTATGCCCTCCGGGTCCATACGGTATATCTCCGGGATGGTTACGGCATTGTTCCGCCGCACCATGACATCTACTCCCATTGCCTGAACAGCCTGAACCAGGTTGTAGGTGAACGAATCAAAGTTGTCTATCATGAGGATCATGCAATACCTCCAAGAGCTGAACTCAATGCACGCAGCTTGTTGTCTATCTCGGCTATCTCGTTTTCCGGTATCGAATCCCACACAATACCGGCGCCTGCCTGTACGAATACCTTTTTATCCCGGATAAATATGGTACGGATTGCTATACCGGTGTCGACATCCCCGTTGAACGAGAGGTATCCCACTGCCCCGGCATATGGCCCGCGGCACATGCCTTCGAGTTCATCGATGATCTCCATGGCCCGCACCTTCGGGGCTCCGGAGACCGTACCTGCAGGGAAACAGGCCTTCAACACGTCAATATTGGAAAGGGCCTCTTTCTTCTTTCCCTCAACACAGGAGACAATATGCATGACATGTGAATAAAATTTCACCTCTTCCCGCGATATAATCTTCACCGTTTTCGGCTCGGATACCCGTCCTACATCGTTACGTGCAAGGTCTAGAAGCATGAGATGTTCCGCCCGTTCCTTCTCGTCATCCATTAGCTCTGCAGCAAGGCGTTCATCCTGCTCAGGCGATTTTCCCCTGGGCCTCGTCCCTGCAATGGGAAGAGAGGTGATCGTATCGCCCTTGAGTTTCACCATGACCTCAGGGGATGATCCGACCAGGGTGACGTCCGAGAATCGTATATAAAAAAGATACGGGGACGGGTTGATCTGCCTGAGACGTCTATAGGTATCGAACGGATCGCATGACGTACGCAGCTCCAGCCTCCTTGAAAGAACTGCCTGCATGATGTCGCCGTCTTTGATATAGGTCTTCGCCCTGTTCACTGCTTCGATAAATCCATTGTCTTCAATGGATACGGATTCCACCATACATTTATCAGGGACCCTGGCAGCAGGCATCGCCTGTTTGCCCAGCAGATCTTCTTCGATTTCACAAAAGGCCTGGGTTGCCTTCATAATGGCTTCATCCTGGCTGACGCAAGGACTTACAACCGTATGGATGAGCGATACCGACTGATTAAGATGATCGAACACGACGAGGGTATCTGTCCTGGCAAGTATTGCATCAGGAAATCCCGATGGTTTATCCGGACGGGGCAGTCTTTCAATGCCCCTGACCATATCATACCCCAGGTAGCCTACATAACCCCCTATAAAAGGCGGCAATCCGTCGAGATTGAATTCAAGTTTGTTCCCGGCAAGAGGTATCCTGGCCCATGGATCATCTTCATCGTGTATGATGATCACATCGTCATCACAAAACCTCCCGATAAAACTGTATGATCCTGGAATGGACTCGAGCAGAAAACCCTGACCATTACCGACCAGAGCCCAGTATGCCTGTACAGGGGTAAGGGTGTCGCAGGTAATCCTTTTCACCACAACCACACCCCGATCTTTAATATCTCTGAAAACCCTAAGTACATCTTGCATTGGATCCCCTTTCATAAAAAAAGGCGGCAGACTTTTTTTCAGGAAGCCTGCCGCCTTTACCGTTTATCATCTGAGATTTTTCAAGGCAGAGCTCCCACTATATATCCATCCAGAGTGCACCACCACCAATCAATCATGATCATTTGAGCCTCTATAATCATCATGGTGTTTCTATACATAGTAACATTGCTCCTGTCAACAGTTTTATTAAATATTTTTTCAGCACGAATATCCTGCGAGAAAATAAGGTGAAATCATTACATAACCTTGATTTTTCTTTCAATCAGATGCTATCATGTCTATATTCGACTCAGTACTGTTCGCCAATACCTACAGAAGGAGGATTTATGAACGAAACCATTATTTCTTTCGACAGACATATCATGAACGAACAGAGAAAATACGAAGGCAGAGGTGATTTCAGTTCCATTCTGAGCCAGATCATCTTTGCAGCGAAGGTTGTTGCCGCACAGGTCTCACATGCAGGACTTATAGAGGATATCCTCGGGAAAACAGGCAATAAAAACATTCAGGGAGAAGAAGTACAGAAGCTCGATGTATATGCTAACAAGATATTCATCAATTCGCTCAATTACATCGGCAAGGTTTGCGTCATGGCATCTGAAGAGGATGACGAGATGATCACGATACCCAGGGAAAATCCCAAAGGTGATTACGTGGTCATGTTCGATCCGCTCGACGGGTCAACCAACATCGATGTGGACGTTTCCATCGGTACGATCTTCGGTATCTACAAAAGGATAACAAAAAGCGGTGACGGCACTCTTGAAGACTGCCTCCAACCGGGATACAAGCTTTTCGGTGCCGGGTACATCATCTATTCATCCAGCATCATTCTCGTTTACTCGACAGGAAACGGGGTAAACGGCTTCAGCCTGGATCCTTCTGTGGGAGAATTCATCCTTTCCCATCCTGACATCAAAATACCTGCACGCGGGAAAATATACAGCACGAATGAGGGAAACTATAAATACTGGAAGAAAGGAACACTTGAATATATAGATTATCTGAAATCAGACAGAAACGTCCTGGGGCAGCCGTACACCTCACGATATATCGGATCTCTGGTTGCCGATTTTCACAGAAATCTCCTCAAGGGAGGAATCTTCCTCTATCCCGAGGATACAAAAGACCCTAAAAAACCTACCGGAAAGCTGAGGCTTCTCTATGAAGCAAATCCTCTTGCTTACATCGCTGAACAGGCAGGGGGCTATGCATCCACTGGATACGAGAGGATCCTTGATATCAAACCTGATCATCTTCACCAGAGGGTCCCCCTGATCATAGGTTCCAAAGATGATGTATTGGAATATGAAGAATTTGCAAAAAGGAATCTCGATCAATAACCCTTTCCTACACTATACCCTTTAAGGAGGTAACATATGAGTGCTTCTGCAGATTTCAACAAGGCGCTTGAAATAGGGCGTCCGCCCACCATCAAACGTCTGTTCCCCAATTCAAAGGCATTGATCGTCAGCGGAAAGGTCATTGACCGTGCAATGATCAAAAAAGGCAAGGCCATGACCATCGCTGCAAACGGCAGAAACAGCATCATTATAAGGGCCTGCCTCAAGGCTGCGCAAAAGGCTAACGCAGCCATCATAATAGAGATAGCCAAATCAGAGGGCACCTACTGCCTGATCAATATGTGGAATATCGCTCAATATGTAGATGCCGCATGCAACGAGCTCGGGATAACCGTTCCTGTAGCAGTCCATGCAGATCATTTCGGACTGAAAAAACCCGTTGAGGTGGGCAAGGCAAAGATCGACATCCCCTCGATGTTCGATGCGGGCATTACATCCATCGCCATCGATGCATCCCATATGAATGACGAGGACAACCTTCTTACTAACATCGCACTCAACGAATATATCCCCTCATGGGCCGGATATGAGACAGAGGTCGGAGAGATCAAAGGGAAAGAAGGCCTGTCTACCCCTGAAGAAGCACTTTTCCTGATACAGGGTCTCAATGCTCACGGCATTTTCCCGGACTGGATCGCCCTGAACAATGGAACGACCCACGGCATCGAGGCAAGCGATGCTGGAATTCAGGTGGAGCTTACCAAGAAGATCCATGAGGCAATCGCAAGATACGGTGTTTCAGGTGCACAGCACGGAACTTCGGGCAACAGCGTTGAACGGCTCAGAAGGATCGCGTCGGAGACCAGGACCACCAAGGCCAATGTGGCAACAGCATTGCAGATGATATCATGGGGCGTGAAGGTAAATGCCTACGGCAACGCCCAACTGGATGAAACGGGCAATTTTATCAAGGTGAGCGATGCCGGAGTCATGGAGGATCTCTGGTCGGAAATGGTCAGTTATGCTCAGGGGAACTCTTTGAAGGGCGGCGATTACAAGAAACTGAATCTCCCCTTCGAACCAAAGCTGCTTGCACAACCCAGAGAAGTCCGCGAAAGAATGGAAGACGCTGTCGGAGATTTTGTGCATGAACTGCTTTCCGACTGCTTCAATGCAGCCGACACAGCTCCACTTGCGATAGAGGCAATCCTGACTGCCCGTTCGTGTGATCTTGGCCCCAAAGCCACCCGCATTGAAGACCCGAAGGAATGGTCTCGGGATAATATCATGAATCGGGCACAGACATTGTTCAAGACACAAGCCCCGTCTCATGGTGATTATGACGACTGAAGTGATATCAGGGGGCTTGACGAGCACACAATTGTATGGCATTAGGACTGACACTTACGCATACAGGAAGGAAGAATATGGCAAGAGTAACTATTGAAGACTGCCTTGAGAAGGTTCACGATCGTTTTTCTCTGGCAATAGCTGCATCAAAAAGGACAAAACAGCTCATGAAAGGGGCTTCTCCTCTTTCCAAGCGTAAAGAGAACAGGTATGTGGTCACTGCTTTAAGAGAACTTGCAGAGGGAAAAATATCACTTCACGATAAATCATGACAAAAAAGGATTTTTACGATATCCTTGGAGTCTCACGTTCAGCGACCCCGGATGAGATCAAGAAGGCCTACCGAACACTGGCTATGAATTCTCATCCGGACAGAAATCCGGGGGACAAAGAGGCAGAGTCACGTTTCAAGGAAGCGGCAGAGGCATATGAGGTTCTGCGCGACCCCAACAAAAGACACATCTATGACCAGTACGGCCACGAAGGCCTCCAGGGCACCGGCTACCAGGGCTTCTCAAACTTCGATGACATATTCAGCTCTTTCTCCGACATCTTCGGCGATGTCTTCGGATTTTCATCCGGCAGAAGATCTTATAGACGCAGACCTTCGAAAGGGGCAGACCTCAGATATGATGCATCCATAACTCTTGAACAGGCCGCCAAAGGAACCGAGCTGGATCTCGAAATACCCAAGACCGAGACATGCGCACACTGCAACGGAACCGGCGCGGAACCGGGGACCTCTCCCGAGATCTGCAAAACATGCGGCGGAAAAGGCCAGGTATACCGATCGCAGGGATTCTTCACCATAAGCACGACCTGTTCACATTGCAGAGGCTCAGGACAGGTAATTTCGAAGCCATGCAATCATTGCAAAGGATCCGGGAACATCGTACGGAAAAAGAAACTCAAGGTAAAGATACCTGCCGGCGTGGATACAGGGGCTACCATGCGGCTCACCGGAGAAGGAGAAGCAGGCGATCTTGGAGGGCCTCCCGGAGATCTCTATGTATTCATCGACATCAAGACCCACGAAAGCTTCATAAGGCAGGGTGACGACCTGTATATAGAAGTACCCATCTCTTTTGTTCAGGCTTCCCTGGGAACATCGATTTCCGTCCCTTCTCTGGACGGCGATGTCGATCTTGAAATAAAACCGGGCACTCAGCCGGGTGAGATATACACCATCAAGGGCAAAGGGATAAAACACATGCGATCAAACGGACATGGATCCTTGAATGTAGGTATATCCGTTAAGATCCCGAAGAAACTCTCAAAGGAACAGGAGGATCTTCTGCTTAGATTTGCACAGACAACAAAAGAGAGCGTAAAGACATCCTCTCGCCAGAAAAAGAAGCTGTTTAATTTCTAATCTGCCCCCTGAATAAATAATGAACCTGCAGGGATAATAGAGCGCCTGGAAATCCCTGAGGGTTGTATAATGAACAGCTACGTTATTCATCGCCGCTATTCTTGATAACGCTAGCCGGATCGGTTCTGAGTTTCTCGAGCCTGGTCTTGAATTCTTCCGTGGGTTTCACACCGGACTTCTTGAGCATATGCTCCGCATGCAGCCCGATATTCCTCGTATCCTTGAGAAAACTCTCCGACTGCCTTGCATTCGGATCATATGAGTCGAGACGATCTGAACCGGAAAGATGATAGTTCACTTTTGAGATAATACGCTTCAACTCTGCTGATCCACATGCACTGCACTTCATTCCATCAGGCGACTTGTAGCCCTGTACAAGGATACTCTCGATCCGGCCGCATGAAGTGCATTTATACTCATAAATCGGCATAGCCCAGCCCTTCAACCCTTTGACACAGGAAGTGCCTCGCAGCAAGCTGTCAAGGCATCATACATCTATTTATCAATCCCCCTCATCTTTATTCTCTCCTTGAGGTGAGAGGATAAAGATAAGAGCGCTGCAAGAAACTTAAGGTATCATCTGAATGAAGCCGGACAGGATTCTTGAAATGAGAGCTCCCATAAAGAATCCTGCCCGGCAGGTCTTAACCTTTGTCCCCTTTTACCTCTTCAAATTCTGCATCTACGACATCCTCATCGCTGCGAGCCGACCCTCCAGGACCTGCCGATGCCCCATCGCCGCCATGAGGCCCACCGCCACCTGCCTGCTGGGCAGCGGATGCATAGATGACCTCTGCAAGTTTGTGAGAAGCAGTCGTGAGTGCATCGATCTTTTTGTTGATCTGATCTACGTCTTCGCCTTTCATGACATCTTTCAGATCGGAAAGCGCATTCTCTATGCTTGCTCTGGTCTGCGCATCGACCTTGTCGCCATGCTCTTTCAATGTCTTCTCAGTGGTGTATGCAAGGCTGTCCGCATTATTCTTGGCCTCGACAAGAGACTGCCGACGCTTATCATCACTCTCGTGCTCTTCAGCCTCGCGTATCATCCTGTTGATATCATCCTCATTCAAGCCCGAAGAACTGGTAATCCTGATTGACTGCTCCTTATTGGTGGCCTTGTCCCTTGCAGACACATGAAGGATACCGTTTGCATCGATATCGAAGCTTACCTCAATCTGCGGGAGCCCTCTGGGAGAGGGCGGAATACCGACGAGATCGAACTGGCCAAGCAGTTTGTTATCTCCGGCCATGGGACGTTCACCCTGGAAAATCCGAATGGTGACAGCACTCTGGTTATCCTCTGCTGTAGAGAATACCTGCTGCTTTTTTGTAGGGATCGTGGTGTTGCGCTCGATGATCTTGGTAAATACACCGCCTAAGGTCTCTATCCCGAGAGAAAGAGGGGTAACATCCAGCAGAAGGACATCCTTGACCTCTCCTCCGAGCACACCACCTTGAATAGCAGCACCTACGGCAACGACCTCATCCGGATTAACGCCCTTATGAGGCTCCTTGCCGAAGATATCCTTTACCCGCTGCTGTACTTTCGGCATTCTTGTCTGCCCGCCCACAAGAATAACCTCGTCGATATCGCTGGCTTTGAGCCCTGCATCGACAATAGCCTTTTTGCATGGCCCCTCGAGTTTCGCAATGATATCTTCAACCAGTGATTCGAGTTTGGCCCTGGTCAGCTTCATGTTGAGATGCTTGGGTCCGGACTGGTCTGCAGTTATAAACGGCAGGTTGATTTCGGTCTCCATCATGGTTGAAAGTTCATGCTTGGCCCTTTCTGCACCTTCTTTCAGTCTCTGAAGCGCCATCTTGTCCTTGCTTAAGTCTACACCGGTCTCCTTCTTGAACTCGCTCACGAGATAGTCGATAATCCTGTTGTCAAAATCTTCTCCACCCAGGTGCGTATCTCCATTGGTTGATTTTACCTCGAAAACACCGTCGCCAATCTCGAGGATTGATATGTCGAAGGTTCCACCGCCAAGGTCGAATACCGCAACTTTTTCTTCCTTCTTGCTGTCAAGCCCATAAGCCAGTGCCGCAGCAGTAGGTTCATTGATGATCCTCTTCACATCAAAACCCGCTATCCTGCCTGCGTCTTTTGTTGCCTGTCTCTGCGAATCGTTGAAATATGCAGGAACCGTAATGACCGCCTCATCTATTTTCTCTCCGAGATAGGCCTCTGCATCCATCTTCAACTTCTGCAGGACCATTGCGGAGATCTCAGGAGACGCATAATTGCGGTTTTCTATATTTATCGCGGCATCGCCGTTATCTGCCCTGACGATCTTGAACGGCATGATACCCTTGTCCTTCTGCACCTCAACATCTTCAAACTTACGCCCGATGAGACGCTTTATGGCATACAGGGTATTCTCCGAATTCGTGATGGCCTGACGCCTGGCTACCTGACCTACAAGCCTTTCGCCGCTGCTGGTAAATGCAACAACAGACGGCGTTGTCCGTTGACCCTCGACATTTGCTATAACCTTTGGTTCACCGGCTTCCATAATAGCCATGCAGGAATTGGTAGTACCGAGATCAATCCCTAATATCTTTCCCATGTTCACATTCCTCCTTATAGTCTTTTCCTATCAACCTGAAACTGTCACCTTCGATGGCCTCAGAACCCTGTCATGCAACAAAAAACCCTTTTCGATCTCGTTTACCACCATACCTTTTACAATATCAGGCCTGGTCACCTGCATCATTGCCTCATGATAGTTCGGATCAAACGGCATGTTCTCAGTTTCTATAGGCTCCACACTATTCTTTTTCAAGGTCTCTAGAAATAATTTCTCCGTCATACGTAATCCCTTGATAAAATCTTCGTCATCGGGATGCATCTCCAGGGCCATGGCTATGGATTTCTCGATTGCATCATAGACCAGAAGCAGATCTCTCAGGAGTCTTTCTGTCCCATATTTTATGATGTCCTTTCTGTCCCTTTCCATCCTTTTCTTCATGTTGTCCATCTCAGCATGAGCCCGGAGATACTTATCCTTGAATTCCTCGGCCTGTGTCTTGAAATCCGGAAGATCATCTTCGGGCTGCCTCTCTACTTCCGGCAACATCTCTTCATTTCCAACCTGTCCCGGTGCTTCTTTTTCAATCTCATCGTGTCGTGAAAATTCGTTTTGTTTTCCCTCGTTCATCCTATAAATCCTCCAGCAGTTCGCTCAAAACCTGTGACATATATCCAACCAGCGGGATGACCCTTGAATAATCCATGCGAATGGGCCCTATCACGCCCAATGAACCTACAGGAACATTCCCCCGGCAATACCCGCTGGCAACCATGCTGAAATCATCCATTCCTATGTGTTCCATGTCTTCTCCCAGCAGCACCTTGACCCCCGGATCCTCGAGCACCCGGTTGAGTATACGCACGATCCTGCCCTTGTCCTCAAAAGCATTCACAATATCTCTGAGTCTTTCAAGGTTGGCAAGCTCGGGAGAGTTGAACACGCTTTCTTTACCCTGAATATAGATATCGGGCCGGTCTTCAACCCCTTCAAGGGCTGTCATTCCGAGATTGACGGCCTGTTTTACCAGAGAGTCGAATCTGGCCTTTTCACTCGACATCTTCTTTACCAGCCTGTCTCTCATCTCCTGGATGGTAAGGTCTGCATATGAATCATTAAGATAATTCGCATATGAATTCAACTGATCCTGGGCTATATCCTCTCCATAGACAATATGATTGTACACCATCCCGGCCTTGCTGACCAGGATCACCAGCACCCTGGCCTCATCCAGCCTGACAAAGTCTATACGCTTGAAGAAGAAGGTGTTGAGTTTCGGCAGAATAATGATGGATGCATTCTGTGATATGCGAGAGAGAAGAAAAGATGCCTCACGAAGGGTATTTTTCACTCCCCCCATGGTCTTCGACATATGCCGTGTTATCATGGTCCTTTCACCTCTTGGAAGAGACTTTGGTTCCATGATATCGCTCAGATAATAACGGAAGCCTTCAGGTGTTGGTATCCTGCCCGCAGATACATGGGGCTGATATATGAAGCCCTCTTCTTCGAGATCGGCCATCACATTTCGGACTGTTGCCGGCGATATCGTCACCATGTATTTACGCGCAATAATCCTCGACCCAACCGGCTCACCGGAGGATACGTATTCCTGTATGATTGCACCCAGTATGCTTTTATCCCGATCTGTCAACATATCCTTCATATCCCGATTTAGCACTCGACTACCTTATCTGCTAACAATTTTTATAGATGCTCTGTATTATGATGTCAATATACAAACTTTCGGCATCATCGAGATAATCATCCTGAGCTTTGGAAATTACTGGACAAACAGCCACGATTTGTTATTAACAAAGTGCGTTTACACAAGGACGGATAATTGATACCGCCAGATCACGGGGAGCCGGCATGAAGAATAGGATTCTCTCTCTGCTGAAGCAGACGATGGATGAACTCGTACAAGAGGGGTTTGTACCAGGCTACGAGTTGAATACCATCAATATAACGACACCACCGAACAAGGATTTTGGAGATTTTGCATCGAATATTGCCATGACCATGGCTGCCAGGGCCAAGAAACCTCCGCGTGATATTGCAAACGCGGTAAAGGTGAAGATGGAGGCATTAGGCGATATTATCGACAGGATTGATATTGCAGGACCGGGTTTCATCAATTTCTATATTAAACCTGTGGTCTGGACCAGCGTATTGAATGAGATCCATGACCAAAAAGAACTCTATGGAACAAGTTCGTTAGGGGCAGGCAAAAAGGTACAGGTGGAATTTGTCAGCGCAAATCCTACCGGACCACTTCACATTGGCCATGGAAGAGGTGCCGCAGTAGGAGACACCCTGGTCAGGATACTCGCTGCTGCAGGGTTTGATGTCGAGGCTGAATACTATATCAACGACGTAGGCAACCAGATGAACAACCTCGGCCTTTCCGTTCTATCCCGCTACAGGGAGTTATTCGGAGAGAAGATCACCTTCCCGGATCAGGGGTATAAGGGAGAGTATATAAAAGACCTGGCAACAGCTCTTTCAAAGATCCACGGAGAAGACCTGCTCAGACAGAATCAATCCAAAGCAGTTGAGATCTGCCGAGAGTTCGCATCAAGATCCATTCTCGAAGAGATAAAATCGGATCTTGATACTTTTAATGTATCTTTCGACCGTTTCTTCAGCGAATCCACCTTGTATGAAAACAACGAGGTGGATATCATGCTTGAATATATGAAAGATCAGGGACTCAGCTATGAAGACGATGGTGCCCTGTGGTTCAGGACGAGCAGATTCGGAGATGAGAAAGACAGGGTACTGAGAAAAAACGATGGCACTCTTACCTATTTTGCCCCGGATATCGCCTACCACAAAGACAAACTCGCAAGGGGATTTACGCAGATCATAGACATCTGGGGGGCTGATCATCACGGATATGTCCCGCGAATGAAGGCTGCCATAGAGGCGCTCGGCGCGGATAAAGATTGCTTTAACGCACTCCTCATCCAGCTTGTCTCTCTGGTAAGGCAGGGTAAACCAGTCCAGATGTCCACAAGATCCGGCGAATTCATCACCTTGAAAGAGATCATTGATGAGGTGGGAAAAGATGTTGCCAGATACTTTTTCCTTATGCGCAGATGCGATTCCCAGCTGGTATTCGATCTCGATCTTGCAAAAAAGAAAAGTGATGAAAACCCTGTCTATTATATCCAGTATGCACATGCCCGTATATGTTCGATACTTGCAAACGCCTCTGAACAGGGCATGTATGCGGATATGGAAACAGCTGACTTTGAACTCCTTGCCACAGGGGAAGACCTCGAACTTATCAAGGTTATCGCAACTTACCCGGATGTAGTTGCAGGCTGCGCTGCAGATCTTGAACCACATCGAATTGCATTTTATTTACTCGATCTTGCAACTGCTTTTCATAGGTTCTATAATAAGAACAGAGTACTATCGGATGACGGCCGGATGACAAAGGCCAGATTGGTTCTTATCAGTGCGGTGAAGCAGGTTTTGGCTAATGCATTGGCTCTCATGGGCATCGAGGCACCCCAGAGCATGTAGGTCCTATGGCAAAGAAAAGACATCAGAAAAATCAGTCACTGGCAAAGAATATCGCATTGCTCTTTCTTTCCCTGGGCATTCTCGCCGGCACATGCATACTGTTCTCAACAGTAAATGAAAGGTCTGACTTCTCGTTCGATCCTTTCCGAAGCAACTGGTCGAATCTTGTCGGCAAGGAGCGCAAAACCAAAACAGCAGATCATGAACCGAAAACAACAAAAACGACTGCAAGTGCTTTTGAATACACCTATTGGGATATTCTCCTTCTTCAGGACAATTCGGCATTACCGGCAGAGAACAATTACAGCATCCAGATCGCGTCCTTCACATCCCATGATCAGGCTCTGAACTATGCGAAAGACCTCAAGGAAAAGACTCATCTCAAGTTCAGAGTAGTCAACACCGGCACCTGGTCTGCTGTAAGATGGGGCAGTTTCGCCACAAAGGAATCTGCTCAGCGGTATTGCAAAGAGCTTTCCAGCAAGCTCAACAGGGAATGCATCATAATCGGGATGTAGGGGATTAAAAAACCTATTATGGTCATACATATTGTCGGAGCACGACCACAGTTCATAAAACTGGCACCGGTAATCCATGCCTTCAAGAAGACAGGGCTCCCATACAAGATTGTGCATACCGGCCAGCATTATGATTATACTATGTCTGACATGCATTTTGAGACACTGAATCTGCCTGCCCCGGATTATCACCTCGGTATAGGGTCCGGGAGTCATGCAAGACAGACCGCTATGATGCTTGAAGAAATCGAAAAGGTACTCATTAATGAAAAGCCATCGCTTGTGCTGGTCTACGGCGATACGAATTCAACACTTGCAGGCTCCCTGTGCGCTGCAAAACTAGGGGTTCCGGTAGGTCACGTGGAGGCAGGGGTCCGCAGCTTCGACAGGAACATGCCTGAAGAGATCAATCGCATCATCACCGACCATATTTCACAGTATCATTTCTGTCCGACTCAAAATGCAATGGACCTGCTCAAGAAAGAAGGCATCGAGGGTATCTTGAGCGGGGATGTCATGTATGATGCCCTCATAGAGTTTTCACAGATATCCGTAACCCTACCCTATTGTTCACCATTTATTCTCACAACTATACACCGGGCCGAGAACACGAATAACCCGGGGCGTTTCATGAATATATGGGAAGGGCTCACCATGATTGCCCGGGACATACCTGTCATATTCCCGATGCACCCCAGGACAAGAGACCTGTATCCAGATATGCTGAAATCCTCAGCAGATGGCATAACCATTATTGAACCGGTAAGTTATCTGTATATGCTTGCCATGATCAGGGATGCCGCCTGCATCGTCACAGATTCCGGCGGAGTTCAGAAAGAGGCCTTCCTGCTGAAGACGCCGTGTGTCACTGTTCGAGACACAACCGAATGGCCTGAAACGGTTGAAGCCGGTGCAAACACAATGATAGACACAGGTCCTGAAAGTATATACAATGCTGCTATGGAAATGATGCAATCGGCAGTATTTGACCATGCTAACCCTTTTGGTAACGGGGAAGCAGGCATCAACATAGCACGCTATATTAAACACACTTGTATGGATTAGTCAGCAGCTTGTTGTTTGCGGTATTCGGGAATGCAATAATCGCAACAGGATAACCCTACTCCAATCATATCAGCACCTTTGTCATACCGCGACTATGCGGGCAGAGAGATGAATCCATTGAATTGACATACATTAAAGGAGGTCTTCATGAAACAAACCAGGCCAATAAAGGCTAAAGACTGGAAAAGTCTTCTAAAACAGGCCCGGCAGGCTGCATTGAAAGGTAAGACGGAAAAGGCATACCAGTTGTTCGATACGTGCATCAAGGACTGCCTGTCCTGCCGGATGCCGTTGAAGGCCATTGCAGCAGCCAAGTATGCAAAGACAGTACTCGGGCCAACGCCGAAGATCAGGGCAATCCTGATAAGGCTGTTCATTTCAGCAGGCCTGCACGGCGATGCACAGCAGGAGTATGACGAATGCTGCAGAGTCCTTATGAAAGACTCCATGGCGGTCCTTAAGGAACTTCACATGGAGGCATTTCTTGATGTGCTTGCTATTATCGACATTGTACATGCAAGTACAGGCCAGTGCATATTCAAGCAGAACGACCCTGGACAGGATATCTACATTGTCCTTTCAGGAGAATTCGATATTCTCCGTGACGGCGCGACAGAATCATTACTGCGTGCAGGAGCCCTGTTCGGTGAACTCGGATTCTTTCACCATCAAAGACGCTCTGCAACAGCACGTGCAACCCGAGATGGTGAACTCATGAGAATACCCGCCGAAAAGCTCCACGTTCTGCGCGAAAAACACCCGTGCCTGAAGAATGCACTTGAGGAAATTTATGATAAGAGGATGCTGAAAAAAGCGAGTGAGGATATGCGGTCTCACCCTGTACTTGATGTTTATACAGACCACCTCAGACATGTAAGCTATGCAAAGGGTCAGGTTATCCCTTCCGACACAACTGCGGACGTCACCATCATAAAGCACGGCGTTGTAGAGATCAACTATGATGAAAAGGGTGTGCTGAGAAAAAGATTCTTGAAACCCGGCAGTATCATAGAACGTTTTTCCGGTACCGCAAAGGCAAACACCGATGTGGAGCTTGTGATAGCGACAATAGACCTCCTGGGACATTATCGTTAAGACATTGCATGAATATCTTTTGTGAAAGAGCGTGAACAAACCTTATACAGAAACACCGGTCTTATATAATCACTGAGTGTATAGCCCACACGCACAGGCCATGACGATACCTGCGGCGACCGCTACATTGAGTGATTCGGTTGACCCTTTCATGGGTATGGATACCCTGCAGTGGGAGATATTCAGGATTTCCCTGCTGATTCCGGCACCTTCCTGTCCCAGACATACGGCTACTCTACCTTGAAAGAGATCAGGCTTCAGCAAGGTATCGCCTTGTGTCGTAAGACTGATGATAGTGTGAGGCAGTGTTCTCAGATCCGACAGATCCGCCTTTGCAATACTTATCCCGAGACATGACCCCATAGAGGCCCGGACAGCCTTGGAAGAAAAGGGCGATACAGCCCCGGACGTCACGAGAACACCCTGAAAACCGAATGCCTCGGCAGTGCGTATTATTGTGCCCATATTACCCGGATCCTGGAGAGAATCGAGGACAAGGATCTTTTCAAAGGACAGTATGTCGGAGAACTTTGCCCAAGGTACACCAAAAAAGGCAATGACCCCCTGCGGGGTCACGGTATCGGCAATACGGGAGAAAAGATCCTCTGAAAAAAGGGTGAACCTGCATGGCAGAGATCCATTCGCTGCAATGTATTCGGAAGTTGCTGCAGCAATCTCCGGGGTCATCCCCCTTGCCAGGGCATCTTCTACCAGCCGACGTCCCTCCAGCAGCAACATGTCCTTGTCTTTCTTGGCCGCTATGAAGGCCTTGAATACACTGTTATGCCGGCTTGTAACAATGTCCATAAACCTTCTTTAAGTATCCAGTTTTTTCAACAGTGGGCCAATCAGATCTATGGGCAGCGGTATGATAGTATTGGTAGAGCCTTCAGAAGAGATCTCGCGGATGGTCTGAAGATATCTCAACTGGATGGCAATGGGTTCTTTCGCAATAATCTTGGCAGCATCAAAGAGCTTCTGCGCGGCCTGAAATTCACCCTCTGAGTTGATAATCTTGGCCCTTCGTTCTCTTTCCGCCTCTGCCTGCTTGGCCATCGCCCGCTGCATCTCTTCGGGAAGGTCAATGTGTTTGAGTTCCACAGCCGAGACCTTGATGCCCCACGGGTCTGTCTGCCGGTCGAGAATAGACTGAATCCTCATGCTGACTTCTTCTCTGTTGGTGAGCAGTTCATCAAGCTCGGCCTGACCGCATATAGAACGCAAGGTGGTCTGCGAAAGCTGGCTTGTGGCATAGAGATAATTTTCCACCTCTATGACTGACTTCAATGGATCAATGACCCTGAAATACACAACGGCATTGACCTGTACTGTTACGTTGTCCTTGGTAATGACATCCTGGGGAGGAACATCCTGTACGACCGTACGAAGACCGATGCGAACATACCGGTCAATCAGCGGTATGATAATGATGAGGCCCGGACCCTTAGGTGCAGAGAGAACACGTCCGAGCCTGAATACCACTGCCCGTTCATATTCATTCAGGATCTTAATGGCTGAAAAAAGAAACAGAAGTATAAGGACAACGATAGTTATAAGGGCATAGCCTCCCATAGTACACCTCCTTAAAGGGATTTATCTATACTACTTAATTTCTGATCATTATTCAAGGAAGGATCATCGAGCATTGACAGATTCACGGCAGATTCCTCCTTGAACTTGACCAGGGAATCTCCTTTCAAAGGAGGGCCTGTTACCGACTTGAGCTTTAAGGGATTAACGAACTCTCCATTGTACTTAACCCGAAAATCAAGATGCGGCCCGGTTGCGACCCCTGTCATTCCTACATAGCCGATAACATCCCCTTGTTTTACATGTTTGCCTTTGGTCATTCCCCTGGCATACCGGGAAAGATGTCCGTAGTAGGTAATATAACCGTTTCTATGCTGAATCCTGAGACTCTCGCCGAAACCACTGGACCAGCCTTTAAAGATCACTTTGCCGTCTCCCAGGGCAACGATAGGGGTCCCTGAAGGTGCAGCATAATCAACGCCCAGATGCGGGCTCATCTTGTGATAAACAGGATGCATTCTGTTGTAGGAAAATCCGGAGGAAATACGCCGGTAATTGAGCGGCGCCTTGAGGAAGAGCTTCTGAATGGGTTTACCCTTATCGTCATAATACCCCTTTATCCCTTCTCCATTATTAAAATAAACTGCTACATGCTCTTGACCCTGATTCATGAACCTGGCGGCAATAACCCTGCCGTAACCTTTAAATGTCTCTTCAGCATAGTATTTCTCATACAATACCGTATAGGTATCTCCCTGCCTTATATCTGTAAAGAAATTGATGTCCCAGGCAAATATATCAGTAAGCTCCATAATTACTTCAGGAGACACACCTGCTAGTATAGCTGATTCATACAGAGAACTTGAAATAGAGCCATCTGTCCTCTCATAGCGGACATCCACCTCCAATCTATGTCTTGTCGCCGTGAATGATGCGTTCTCGGGCTTCACCTCCAGAAAGTTCAGGGCATCGATCTCATATATCAGCTTGGCAAGTCTTATTGGAGATTCTTCCGTGATCCAGATATTCATGGTATTTCCCGGCACAATGCCCGAAAGGTTATAGACCTTCTTCACTGATTTCACGGCCAGATCTATCTGATAGTCACAAACCCCGTTTTCCTTCAGAATATAATAGAGGTTGTCACCTCTTTTTACGGTGTGTTGAATCTGTTTGACCGCACCTGTGTATGTTGGCTGAAGGACCTTTTCAACATAATACGTTTCCGCCTGCACCTCTTTTTGGCTCATTATTACCCTGAGACGGGCCAGATCGGATATCTCGTAATCCAGCTCAATGAGGCTTGAGTTGTCCGCTGAAAACACCAGCACAAGTTCGTGCCCGGGCAAAACCTTCGACAGATCAAAAAATTTGTTCGATGCTGATAGTATGTCGTGCGCCTGACTTTCAGAAATACCGTTTTGCTGCATAATCTTGTAGAAGGTATCGCCTTTATTGACACTGAATGCTCTGCGTATCGGCTCCAGTTCCGAAGGCGTCCCTTCATCAATATCGAGGGAATCGGCATATTCTTCCGCCTCCACCACATGAGCAACCATTTCTTCGAAATTCTCCGCAGACCTGGAATCTTTGTAGAAGTACCAGAAAATACATAAGACTAACATCAGAGCGAGTATAAAGGTGCTTGCCTTCCAGAGGTTCTTGTCTGTCTTATACATGGTTATCGCTTTATAAAAGGAATGGCTTGATATATCAAGTCACTTCTGTTCTTATCTGAGAATGCATGTCTTCGTTGCCGACATCCACATCAGACCAGGGATAATAGATGATTCATATCGTTTCATCACCTGGCTGAACACGATCAAGGACAATGCGTCACATGTTTACATCCTTGGTGACCTGTTTGACTACTGGTATACAGGTGTGGAGTCACGGGTTGATGATGTCCTGATGGCACTTGAATCACCCCGGATCAGTGTCCTGAGAGGCAACCGGGATTTTCTTATGACAAGCACTGCCATGCATTCAATTCACTTCATACAGAAGGAGGAACATCAGATAGAACTGTTCAGCAACAGTATCCTCCTCGCCCATGGGCATACCCTCACAGATGATGACAGGGGCTTCAGGTTCCTTCACCGGTACGGATGGCCAATACTGACTGCTGTGGACAAATGTATGCCTGCAGGCATCAAGGATCTTCTCGCCCGTTTTCTCGTGAGATCCTCTCTCACCATACGACCCCTCCATGCCGGCATCAATGAAAACATCGCACAGATCAGGGGTGTAGAGACGGTAATCTGCGGACATCTCCATAAAGCCTTCATGAGCCACAGCCTTATCGTGCTGCCTGCATTCTTTGATACTCAGCAATGGCTGGTATGGGACGAAAACGGTCCTCGATTCGACGGATTGAACATATGAGATGATTCAGACCCTTTACCTCTCTGGTCATTGTGAAACAGGCACATGTCTCCTTAAGGATCCATGTGCCCAATGTACCGTGATCTATCTTCTATGACAGGGCTTATAGAAATATGAGCTGGAAGAGATGGTGCAATAACATGGATGTGGGTTTCTCTCTTCCAGCGTTAAGAACGCTTATCGCATATACTTCAGGATTTATATATCGGACGATCGATAATTATCATGTCGGTTAATTTTCACACCATGTGTAAGAGAAACCCTTACAATCAGCAGCAGGGGGAAACCCAAACATATAAATGAAGTACCCTGCCCGCAATCTGCCGATACACCCAAACCCATTTATTACCACCCAACCCTTATCCCCGAGGCGAGAGAATAAGTTACGCCCGCTGCAAGCAGCTCAGGTATCATCTCAATAATGATAATCCGTCTCCTATCTTTCAGGATAATGTCATTATCTTGACAACCACCCCATCGGAGAGTCAAAACTTGTACTATATATCATATATAGTCTGTCTATGCCTTTGATATCTATACGATTATATCACTTGCATCATTTGGCACCGATCCTGCTAAGAACTTAAATGCTGTGAATCAGCCAGCGCTTCGCCAGATTATCGGCAAAGTATGTGCTTGCCAGGCACGCGTTGGTATCCAGCAAAACATGTATTCATATCAAGGGGAGGTTATGAAATGAAGAGGATTTTGCTGGTTGAAGATGATATCCATCTCCAGTTTCTCATTAAGGAAGAACTGGGTGATGACGGATATGATGTGTCCATCGCATCAAACGGCAGAGAGGCTTTGAATTATCTCTTTGGTGGCTACGAAAAGGAGCCTGACCTCATTATCATGGATATCCGCATGCCAAAAATGGACGGCCTGGACACAATGGGACATATCCTTAAATCAAGGATCGATAAACCGCTTATTATTCACACGGCATATTCAAGCTATAAAGATGATCCCCTGATATCGGCCGCCGATGCATATGTTCTTAAATCTCCTGATTTCACAAGACTCAAGACCGTTATCAATGATCTTATAGGACCCACAGACAAAGAATATCATGAAGAATTCATAGTGGCCCATGCCTAGACTACAAGTGGCCCCTGGAACATAGCCTGGATTCTCAATCTGAGCAGCCTGTTCGTACAGGCGCGCCCGAAACAGTACTTTTTTTGTTACTGTGCCCTGCCGGTTTCGTTTACGAGCCTGACATAGCTGACCTCGGGCCTGCCCTGATCGATCATCTCTGTAATGTAGCCGAGCCTTCGGAGAAGCCGCTTCGCCTCAATGAAATCTTTTTTGGTCATCCAGGCAAGACAGCGCAGATCAAAAACATCATTGACCTCGACAATATCGGTGAGTCTTCTTTTTGCAGCTGATTTATATAATGTATATACATCAAATGCATTCTCGCCCATATCGCCGTATTGCCTCAGACGGAGGTGCATATTCGGCTGTATATCAAGAAGCTTCATGATTGCATTATTATCGTATATTCTTGCGTCATCTTTTCTCATATCCTACCCTCTTTTGCTGCTATTTCCATACCCATGCTTCTTCATTTGCATCGCCTATTTATTTTTCTTCAATATTTAGGCATGGTTATATTGGCAAGAATCATACCACATATTCTATCTCGTTATTTCAACATGTTGGCCTTTCCTGACTCATGAACAGGGCATCTGCGCTGGAAACCATTTAGCACATTATATGTAATATTTTTCCACTATTTGTTCTGTCGGAATTAGTAATAATAGGATTTGATCACACAAAGTATAGACCCGGGATCATTTTATTACCCTCTTCAAGATTGGCCGAACGGATGATATGGTAGGGCAGATTATGGTGCATTTTAAAAAAACGATATCCTTTCTTTTTTTCATATCAATGGTTTCTGTATCATCCCTGCCTGCAGAGAACCTGACATCATTGCAGGCACAAACCCTGACTGTGTTTTTCGATAATAACCTGGAACCTGCCGCGCTCGAGGTTCTGCGCATCTATCCCGGGGTAAGAAATGAACTGGAGAACAATCTGTTCTGGTCGGTTGATTTCCGGCCTTCGGTCATACTCATTGGTGATCACGACAGGTTCCTGCAAATGTCAGGCAGCGGCTTTTATCTTGCCTATGCGGTTCCCGAGAAACTCTTGATAGTTATCGACTGTTCCAGAATGAACACTCGCCTTTTTACCCTGAGGGCCACATTGAAACATGAATTGTGCCATCTTCTTCTTCATCGCCATATAACCAAGGTACACCTTCCCAGATGGCTCGATGAAGGTGTGGCACAGTGGGCAAGCGAAGGTATAGCAGAAATCGTCATGGGCAGGAAGGAATCCATTCACAATTGGGCTGCATTGACAGGCGGATTCATCAGACTTGATGCATTATCATACCATTTCCCTCAAAACGAACACGACATCGTTCTTGCCTATGTTCAGAGCAGGAGCATTGCAGAACATATCATCACAAACCATGGAAAAACCGGGCTTCTCAATATCCTAGAAACCATGAGGGCAGGGGTTGATTCAGACAAGGCCATCGAGATGAGCCTTATGTTGTCTGTCGACGAACTCGAACAGCAGTGGCTGAAAGAGCAGCGATCATGGAACAGGGTATTTTCTTTCCTTGGCACGAATATCTATACCGTGATCTTCATCCTGGCTTCCTTCCTAACCATGGCCATGTACGTGCGTGCGGTGATCCGGAAAAGACGATACAGGGATGAAGACACAGCCGAGGATCATCTTGAAGCGTCTGTACCGGTCAAAGATCACCATCGACAATGATCAATACACCAATCAATGGTATGAACCCCTGGGCAAGCCCTGGATACTATTCTGCAGCAAGCTTAAGGTGAATCGAACCCAAGCTTCGCGTCCAGCGTGGCGCACAGAAAGACGGATTGAAGATGATCATTCATCACGCAGGACGTTTCCTCTTGGGAAAATCGATATGGTCTCCATCATTTGCCGCAACCACATCTTCATGGAACCGTCCAGCCTCATCAACGTGGGCATCTGTCGACATATATCTCTGGGAAAAATGCGTAAGGATCAGCTTCCCAGCGCATGCATCCCTGGCGATCATGCCTGCCTGCGCCGCAGTAAGATGACCGTATTCACGGGCCTTGTCCCCCAGATCGGACAGATAGGTTGCCTCACATACGAGAAAATCTGCATGATCGGCAAGCTCATATACAGCCCTGCACAGCCTTGTGTCCATTACAAAGGCGAATCTTTGCCCTGGCAGCACTGCCCCCATCTCTTCAATGTTTATGGTCCTGCCCATAATTGCAAGGACTCCGGCACTCTTGAGTTCGCTTATATCCGAACCGGATATACCGGCCTTTTCAAGACGCTGCGCGATCAGGGTATACGAGTCTTTCTCCCTGACGCTGTACCCGTACGTTTCTACATCATGATCCAGTCTTCGTGCCTCAATGACCATATCACTGTCTTCAAAGATTATCCCGGGTCCTGTAACCGGGCACCCCTTAAGCTGGGCAATATTATAGAAAAGAGAAGAGCTGCAAAGATTTTCAAAGAATTCCTGCCCTGATGACGGGTAATATACTTCTATTGAATGGCTGACCCGGTCAAGCGATATGCGCTGAATAATGCCTGCAAGGCCGAGGCAGTGATCCCCATGAAAATGCGTAATGAATATCTTTGTTATCTCTGACACCTTGGCGCCGGCAAAGATCATCTGCCTCTGGGTCCCTTCACCCGGATCGAAGAGAAAGCCATGATCGTCGAAGCGCAAAAGGTAGCCTCCCTGATTTCTATTTCGTGAAGGAACCTGGCTGGCTGTTCCGAATACTATGAGCTTTCTTTCCGACATCTGTTTTCTATTTCCTTTACACCTTGGCTTCTTCCATTTACAGGCCCAAGAATAAGCACTAATCCTGAACGTACTTTGTATGCTGTCTGAGATCCTTCACCCTGCTGCGATGCTGTTTGAGCTTTGCCCTCTTGATCTTCGAAGAAGGGGTTGGTTTTGTCTTGACACGCTTCTTTGGCCTGTATGATGCAATGCGTATTATGCTGATGAGCCGATCAAGGGCATCTTTCCGGTTACGATCCTGAGTCCTGAACCTCCTGGCATTGATTATCAGGATCCCACCAGCGGTCACGCGCTTACCTTCATTTCGCATGAGCCTTGTACGGACATCATCGGGCAGCCCCTGAGCATTTGCGACATTGAACCGGAGCTGCACCGCTGTAGCGACCTTGTTCACATTCTGGCCGCCAGGGCCCGAAGAGCGGACAAATTCCCAAGCCAGATCGTTTTCATTAATAATGATGGTATCGGTTACGATTATCATACCTTTTTTCAATACCTGGATACCTTATATCACGGATCTCGCCAAGAAGGACATTCTTCTCTGTTTCCGGTCAATCAAAGAGTATGGGGGATAACTTAGTCTGCGATCCTTCTCAGGCAGCAGTATGAATAAAGAAGGGGTCTTTCCTTTATACTTTTCAGGAGCGGACTATGCCGACACAACGATATTCTTAACGGCACAAACCGCTCCTGAAATGGATCTGCATCTTATGCGGCGAGAAAACCCTGTTCCTACATCATGGACATGACAAATTCCAGAGAACCGCGTACATCCTTATCAAAGAAGCATTCCAGGTTGTCTTTCCAGTCTTCTTCGGCCATTCTCTTACGAATCCTGTCTGCTGCAGGTTTCTTGAGACCCTCTTTCAGTTTGATAAACGCCCTGCCGGGATTATCGATCCATTTGGATATTATCTTTTTGGCCCTGCCGATCAGTTCGTCTTCTTCCACAATCTCGTCTACGATACCAAATTCTTTGGCGGCATCAACAGTGAACATCTTACCAAAATACATGACATCGCGCCATTTCCTGTCGCTGTCAAATCCAAAACGCATGACCTCGGCCTGTGCCAGGGAAAGTGGAAGGCCAAGCTTGATCTCACTCATGCCCAGATTGATCTTCGGATGGTTCTTGGCGATTCGATAATCGGATGCCATGGCACAGATCAGCCCACCGGCAACGGCATGGCCGTTAATAGCCGATACAACGGGCTTCTTGCACATGAACAGCTCGGTAAGGATCTCGTCCTCTTCCTTGATGAACTCATAAACCTCCTGAACATCCTTGAACCCCAGGAACATCGGAAGATCAAACCCTCCGGAAAAGGTCTTGCCGGCGCCGGTCAGGACGATTCCCTTGATGGAATCGTCTTCGTTGGCTTTTTTTACGATTTCCCGAAGTTTTCTCAATGTATCGAGAGTAATTGAGTTTATTTTGCCGTTGTCAAATTCCGCGATGATGATCCCTTCCTCGTTTCTCTCATTCAGCATGTTTCCCTCCTGCGAATCTTATTTTCTCGTGCCTGTGCAACCACAGCCAAAAAAGAGATGCCATAAAACCTGTTTTATGTATAGACAAAACTCTTTACATCAATTTAATAAGGCTGTTATCATTTACCTCCAAAGATTGTTCTGATACCACCTGTGTGCCTTTCTCCACAATCGCTTTTATAAAGACTTCTCTTTGCTGATCATTATGCCGCTGCCTTGAATACCAGTTAAACCCCGGCTTGTGAATCTAAAGATAACTTGCTGTGGGGATGCACAACATTATTCAGGACATATCTGGTATATATGAACGTGATGAGTGCAGCAGACCATGTGATGGAAAATATACCCCACCAGATACACGGCAATGCAAGATCATAGAGATGTGTTAGAACGTAAAAGATAATAAAGGGGAAAATGATCTGCCGCAAAAGCCCGATGATGAGTCCGAACATTGGTTGTTTCAGTCCCTGCAAGGCAGCAATATTAACGCTGTCTCTTATA
>OMKS01000984.1_pt1 | contig 26165 bp, 21 predicted proteins | sample 1674721 | NCBI WGS metagenome assembly OMKS01 (sample SAMN06264996, study PRJEB25208) | sediment metagenome | isolation source: hot spring sediment | place: USA: California | collected 2014-09-02 | reverse complement strand
TTTCAAGCAGAAGACGGCATACGAGATCTAGTACGGTCTCGTGGGCTCGGAGATGTGTATAAGAGACAGAAATTGAAGAAGTAATATTGTATGGGATATTGCCGATTATTCTAATTTTTCCTTTCGAATATTCACTGAGATTAATTTTTAAGAAATCTTTATTAATAAATTCTACATTCCGGAATTTTTCTTTAAGGTCATCAATAACCCGCTTGTCAATCTCAACCGCATAAATTTTTGCACCGGTAATATTGAGGTGTTCGGTCAAAATTCCTCGCCCGGGACCGATTTCTAAAATCAAATCATCTTTCTTCGGATCAAACTGACTAATAATTTTTTTAACTATATTTTGATCGACAAGATAATTTTGCCCGAATCTTTTTAGAGGTTTTGGATGCTTGTTCAATGTAATTTTTCTTCTTTTTTACTATAATTCAATTTAAGTAATTTGATTAATAATATGGATATAATTTATTGGATGCAAATACGCTTATAAACAGACTTCAAAAAATCCTTGAAAACCGGAAATCGATTGACAGGGTATTAAAGGTTGCTATTTCAATTGGTCTTCTTATTTTTTTAGTAAGCTATATTTCGGTAGATAAAATTACAAATGTTTTTCTCTCCGCCGATTATGAATTTATATTATACGCATCAATTTTATCTCTTGTAAATATTTATTTGCAAGCTTATAAATGGAAACTTGTGCTGAATCATTCACTTGGAGAGGTTCCGTTTATGCGAGCATTGCATTCTTATTTTGGCGGTGTGACCTCCGGTTTATCAACCCCGGCAAGAATTGGTGAATTTATCGGGCGAGCAATACCACTTGAAGAATTTAATTTTTTTAGTGTTACAATTGTTTCGTTTATTGATAAAATAATTAACATGATTGTGATTACTTTCTTCGGCGCAATTTCATCGGTATTCTTTTATCGTTCTTTTAATGAACCGCACTTTTATGTCGATATTCCGTTATTAATCATTATTGTAACGTTGTTTTCGATTACGGTTTATATGCTGTTTAACAGTAATTTCTTCGTTAGCGTTGTAAAACGAAAATTCAAGAATAACCAAAAAGTATTAAACAAGATTTCCGTTATTGATAAATTTTTAGAGCAAAGTTTTTCGGTAAAAGCAAAAATTTTCTTTGTAAATATTCTCTATTTTGTGGTAATACTTTTACAATTCGCATTACTTGTCAATGCATTCGCGAGCTATTCGGATATTATTCAATTAATGATTATTGCTTCATTAATACTATTCGCCACGACTGTTGTTCTTCCGTTTTCATTCGGTGATTTAGGTGTACGCGAAGGTGCAGCAGCATATCTTATCGCAATGATCTCTCTTTCTCCGGCTATCGGATTTAATTCGGCATTAGTACTTTTTATTATTAATGTAATTCTTCCGGCTTTAATTGGACTTATCTTTTTAATTAAGAATAAGTGATGGAAATTCTCTACTTAATTTTTATTCTGCTTGCTCTCCACTATGTTTACTTTATTGGGAAAGTTTACATCGGGTTAAAAAGACTACAAAAAATTTTCGGTAAAAATGAAAACAGCGAATTGATTTCTGTTATTATTCCGTTACGAAATGAATCGGAGAATATAAAATCTTTATGTGCAAGTTTAAGTTCGCAAACATTAGCAGTAGGTCAGTACGAAATAATTTTTATAGACGATAATTCTAATGATGATACGTATGAAAAACTTCTTAACTATAAACCAATTAATTCAAAGATAATAAGAATAAAGAATGGCAGAGATAATCAAGCACGCAAGAAAAAAGCACTAATCGAAGGAGTTAAAAATTCCAGCAATCCCATAATAATTTCTACAGATGCAGATTGTAGTTTTTATCCGCGCTGGTTGGAAGTTATGTCAAAATATTTCGATGAAGAAACTGCAATTGTTGCGGGACCTGTTGATTTAAAATCAGATATAAATCTTTTCTCAAAAATTCAGCGACTTGAGTTTGCCGGTTTAATTTTAACCGGTGCAGGATTAATTGGTATTAACTCACCGACGATTTGTTCAGCTGCAAATTTTGCTTATAGAAAAAGTGTTTTTGAAGAAGTCGGCGGATATAGTGACCAACTCGGTTTTTCTTCCGGTGATGACGATTTGTTTTTACAAAAAGTTGCCTCACAAACAAATTATAAAATTAAGTTTGCTTACGAAAAAGAAGCTATGGTAACAACCTATCCAAGGACTAAGATTGTGGAATTTTTTCAGCAGAGACAAAGATGGGCAAGTAAAAGTTTGTTTTATAATAATAAATTGCTGGTGTTAAAAATCATATTAATTTTTCTTTTTTACTTGGGTCTTATTCTGCAATTAATTGGTGGTCTATTTTTCGATCCTTTATTATTTATAACATTCGGGTTAAGTTTATTTGTAAAAATTATCGTAGAATATCTTGTGTTAAATTACGGCTCAAAAACTTTGTACGATAGGAAAATATTGCGACCGTTTATTCTCGCTGAAATTATTCAGATACCTTACATTATTATTTCTGCAATCGGTGGTTTATTTGGTAATTTTAAGTGGAAAGGGGAAGTCGTAAAAAGATGAGAAAATATTTTTACACTCCGCCCAATGTTCTGAAAAAGATTTATCCAAATTCTATTTGGGATTCATCGGATAATAAAATATTGATAACTTTTGATGACGGACCTACACCGCAAGTAACTTCCGAAGTATTGAAGCAATTAGACCAATACAATATTAAATCCGTTTTCTTCTGCCAGGGAGAAAATCTCGAAGGGAACTCAAAAATAATTAATGACATTTTGGAAAGAGGTCATACAGTAGGCGCTCACGGCTGGCATCATAATAAAATTACTCGAATGACTAATGCAAAAATTCTAGATGATATTTCAAAAATGAATGAGATTCTATCTTCTCAATATAATTACGAGATAAAATATTTTCGCGCACCATATGGACGAATTTATCCTTATCAAGCATCGATGCTGGGAAAAATTGGTATAAAGAATGTTATGTGGTCGTTGGTTACTTATGATTATGAATCGGATTTTAATAAAGTGAAATATGCTGTTGATAATTATTTAAACAGCAATTCAATTGTAGTTTTGCATGATTCATTCAGTTCACATAAAATTTTATCGAAATCCATTGATTACCTTTATGAATCAATTCAGAAAAATAAATTTGAAATCGGAATACCGGAAGAATGTTTGAAATAATATTCATATCGATAATAGTTGTTTATTTTTCCCAAACTGTGATTTTTATAATCGGGTCGAAAAAAAGATTCGGTAAGATTGATGATGATAAGCTGCCGTCAATATCTGTTATTGTTGCCGCAAGAAATGAAGAAGAAAATATTATTGAATGCATGCAGTCATTAGAAAAATTAGAGTATCCCGAAAACAAAATTGAAATTTTTATTGTTAATGACCACTCAACCGATAACACCAAAGAAATAATACAAAAATTTATACACGACAAATCGCGGTTTAAATATCTTGAGCCCGGAGCCGAAATTGGTCAGCTTAAAGGTAAAGCAAATGCTCTTGCTAATGCAATTAAAGAATCAAAAGGTGAAATTATTTTTACAACCGATGCCGATTGCAGAGTTTCACCGACTTGGGCAAAGGAATTAGCATCTTACTATAAAGACGATGTTGCAATGGTATGCGGATATACAAACCAAGTTGACACAACATTATTCGGCGGTATGCAGTCCGTTGATTTCACTTACTTATTAATGATTGCCGGTGGTGTTATGAATCTCGGCAAACCTTTAAGCTGTATCGGTAATAATATGTCTTACCGTAAATCTGTTTACGAAGAAGTGGGAGGATATGAGTCACTGCCATTTTCTGTTACCGAAGATTTCAATTTATTAATGGCTATGCACAGATTGAAAAAGTACAAAATTATTTACCCGATGACATCTGAAGGATTAGTTACTTCAAAACCATGTTCAACTTGGAAGTTGCTTCTCAAACAAAAAAAACGTTGGGGAGTCGGCGGGTTAAAGAGTGATCTTGCCGGTTTTGGTGTAATGGCTGCCGGTTTTATTACGCACTTATGTATAATCTTAGTTCCTTTCTTTTTCTCGATGCTATCTTTATATTTGACACTTTTCAAAATAGCAGTTGATTATTTTGCAATAAAAGGAGTACATGATAAATTAAAATTATCATTACGGTTTAAGCATTTTGCTGCGTTTGAAATTTACTTTATTCTTTATGTTGTTCTTCTTCCTTTCATAACATTAATAAATCAAAAAGTTGAATGGAAGGGGAGAGTTTATAAATAGCGGACATTAAATGAAAAAAATTATTCTTTTACTAATTGTTATATCATCTCAATATTTATCTCAAAATAAAACCGAAATTTTCCCGGATGATTTATTAATACAACCATTCGCTGCAAACATTTTAGAACCTAAACTTGGATTCCTTTTTCAAACCGGCGAAAATGAATTGCGTTTGGATATAGGTAACTCAATTGATGTGCTTCGTTATAAATTAACCGAATACGAGACTTTTTCATTAGGTGCAGATCTTTTTACTTATACTTTGTTAAGAGGTGAAAGCGATTTCCACTTCCCGGTTGATGCCGTTGATTATTTATTCGGGATAAATTTCGGATATAAAAATACTACGGATAGAATTGAGTACGGTGCTCGATTAAGATTGAGTCACATCAGTGCTCATTTTGTTGACGGTCATTTTGATAATCAAAAACAACAATGGCGTGACGGATTAGTGCCAAGAGTTTACAGCAGAGAGTTCGTTGAGTTAATGCCATTTATTAAATGGAATGAAATTAGATTTTATGCCGGGTTTACCTATTTAATAAATGTAACTCCTTCCGAATTAGGCAGAGATAGTTATCAAATCGGTTTTGATTATTTTGGCGCAAGTCTAATTAGTGAATACTTGACACCATTTATTGCATATGATTTTAAGCTTGTTAACATTGCTGATTATTTCGGAAATAATTCGTTTAATCTCGGATTGAAGTTCGGTAAACAAGGTGGAAAGGGAATTAGTATTTATTTTCATTACTATTCGGGTAAAAGCGTACACGGTGAGTATTATGATTTCAACAAAGAATATTCCGCAATCGGTTTCAACATAGATTTATAATGGATGATCAAAATTTATATACTGAAAATCGTTTAGGTTCTACTTTAATAAAAAAGCAGAAGGAAAATTATTCGCTTCATATTGGGTTGTTCCTAATTACGTTTGTAACAACAACCATTGCCGGAGTTGAGTGGACTACAGGTACAATGGGTCCTTATGAGTTTGAAATTCTTGCAAAGGGATTACCTTACTCTTTTTCAATCTTATTTATGTTGGGAGTTCATGAATTCGGTCACTACTTTGCTGCTTTATATCATAAAGTAAAAGCAACTTTCCCTTACTTTATACCCTTTCCCCCTATACCCGGATTTTTTCACTTCGGAACTTTAGGCGCTGTTATAAAAACTCGAACTCCCGTAAAAAACAATAAAGCTATGTTTGATATTGGTATTGCCGGTCCTTTAGCCGGATTTGTTGCTTGTCTAATTCTTTTGGTTTACGGTTTTCTCAATCTTCCCGGCGAAGAGTATATTTTACAGATTCATCCCGATTATTTTACTCCTGAATATGGTGAAGGAGCTTTAAGTTTGGAATTCGGGGATACGATTTTGTTTGCTGCATTACGTGAATTATTGACTTCACCGGATCAATTTATTCCTCCGATGTCTGAAATTTATCATTATCCGTTTTTATGTGTAGGTTGGTTCGGTCTTTTTGTTACAGCTATGAATATGATTCCCGTCGGTCAACTAGACGGGGGTCATATTGTTTACAGCATGTTCGGTGAAAAAATTCATGAGGTAATCGCAAGTATTTCAATGCTGTTTTTATTTGGATTCGGGTCACTCGGTCTATTCAGCTCGTTAATGGATTTAGATAATAGTATTGGTTGGACCGGATGGTTATTCTGGGGCTTTGTTCTGTATTTCTTTATTAAAGTAAAACATCCGCCGGTGCAGAATTTTGAAAAACTTAGTAAAGGCAGAATGATTCTCGGCTATGTTAGTTTAATAGTTTTACTGCTGTCATTTTCACCAATGCCGTTTATAGTTTCATTTTAGCAGCAAAAATATTTACTTGACAATTCATTTAGAAATTAATTAGTTTTGTCTAAACAAAGAAAGGGAATCATTTATAGAGAATTTCTACTGTATTTCTGATTTTTCAAAATAAGGTTTTAATGCTGCATCAGAATTTAATACAGTAGGTTCTTAAGAAAAATGATTCCCTTTTTTTTATGGGTTAAAACATGAATAAAATAATAATAACAATTCTTTTAAGTCTTTTCGTTTTTGTTTCTTGCGAAAATATTCCAAGTGATGTAATTGAAACTGCTGAAGCAGATTTTAAACTTGTCTCGCTTAGCGCACCGCCGGAATTCGTTTACACACAGCAAGACTCAACTTTCGAAACAACTATTGAGTTTTCGAATCCTCAATCAATTTCTCGCGTTTGGTTTAATATAATTACCGAAGACGGTACAACAATGTTGAAACAAAACGTAGCTATGATCGGAGGAAGCCTTACACCATCCGAGATAAGAGGGTATTACGGAAGCACAATCTTAGGTAAAGGTATACCCACCGGGAAATATATTGTTGAATATTATGTTGAAGATAATATCGGTGCGGGAAATGACAAAGTACACAAAATTGCATCACATAATTTTCTTTTTATTAGCGGGCAGCAAAACAAACCGCCTGTAATCAGCAATTTAATTGCACCGGATTCGGTTGTGGTTGTGGCTCCTCGATCATTAATAAATCTTCATATTAAAGTCGAAGACGAAAACGGATTACTCGATATACGCGAAGTCTATTTTTTGGTATTTGGTCCTGGTTCAACTACAGGTAATAAAGTCAATATGTTTGATGATGGTAAAGAAGCAAACGGTGATGATACAGCCGGCGACGGAATTTTTTCAAGAATTATTGAAGTTACGCCTACCAACACAAAGGGCGAATATCGTTTTGAGTTTGAAGCCGTTGATAGAGCCGGTGCAGTAAGCAATAAAATCATTCATTTATTACAAGTGATATAAGATGAAGAGAATATTCACAATCATACTTTCATTAAGTTTTATTTCTTTCGGGCAATCGCTTCCTTATTATTTTGAATTAGATAATCCGAAAAGTTACAAGGTAAGTGCAAATACTCCTGCTAGTAATACAATCGAACATGTACATATTGATGATAACGGAACGATTTGGCTTGGTACTTCACGGGGATTAAGTAAATCTTCCGATAACGGATCAAGCTGGACAAATTATTATCAAACTCAAGATTTTGGTATAAAGAAAGTTTCTAAGGTTGGTTCTCATAACGGAGTTATTTGGGCGGGACTTTGGGATTTTGTCGAACTCTTCGGTGAATCTCAAGTTGAAGGTGCCGGACTTCGTTATTCAACCAATAATGGACAGACATGGAACATTATTCAACAACCGGTTGATTCACAAAATGATTTAACTGTTACATACGGTATTAACACTCTCAATGCATTACCAATAACCGTTGCAGTGAACAATATGACTTATGATATCGGGTTCACTTCGGATGCAGTATGGATTGCAACTTTTGCCGGGGGTCTTCGAAAAAGTACAGATATGGGAGAAACTTGGCGGAGAGTTGTTTTGCCCCCGGATTATCTTGATTCAATTCATCCAAATGATACATTGAATTTTGATTTATCACCAAGTGCCGGGGCACTTGGCTTTGAAGAAAACCTGAACCACAGAGTTTTTTCTATTCATGTAGTAAATGATGATTTGATATATGTAGGTACGGCAGCCGGTATTAATAAATCAACCGATGGTGGAATAAGCTGGCAAAAATTTAATCATCAGAATCAAGATCAGCCAATTAGCGGAAATTTTATTGTCGAGTTAGATTATGACTACTTTTCAAATACTATTTGGGCTGCTACTTGGAAAGCTGTTGATTTATCAGAATATTGGGCTGTAAGCGCATCGACCAACGGTGGTGAATCATGGAATACTTACTTACCTAATGAACGGGTACATGATTTTGGATTTAAGTATTCATATTCCGGAGAATCTTTAGTTGGTTCCGAAGTATTTGCTGCTACAGAGAACGGCGTGTTTAGAACAAGCAATAATGGTTCAACATGGATTGCCAATCCAAAGCCGATCGATGATCAAACTGGAACATCTTTATTAACATCAAGTTTTCGTACCGTTGAAACAAAATATTTACCTGACTTTACGACTGACATTTGGCTGGGCTCTTTACGTGGCTTGGCAAAAATAAATGAAACTCGAAATGAATTCTGGTCCGGCAAATGGACGGTTTATATAGCATCTCAAGAACTTTCGGAAGAAATCAAAGCATTTGCTTTCCCCAATCCCTTCGCACCCGATCGTTCAAAAGTTACAATTCAATATACTATTGGTAATAATAATGCCGAAGTTACAATTAGAATTTTTGACTTCGGAATGAACTTAGTTAGAACGGTAATTCAAAATGCACCTCGAATCGGTGGCATTGAACAAAGAGAGGTTTGGGACGGACGGGATCAAAACGGCAATCTTGTTCCGAACGGTGTTTATTTTTACAGAATCGACCATGGTTCCGATGAACCATTGTATGGTAAAATTATGGTATTAATGTAGAGGTTACATTGAATAAAAAAATAATTTTCATTCTAAGTATAATTTTTACAATCGGTTTACATGCGCAACCTGAATTCAGTAATATTGCAAGTAAACCCGGTGCATTTTCCAGGATGGGATTCGGTGCACGCGGTATTGGTATGGGGAACGCAATGTCAGCTGTAACAACAGGAGAAATTAATTCTTATTATAACCCGGCTTTAAGTTCTTTCCAAAAAGGAAATTCTTTCCATACTTCTTATTCGTTTTTATCGTTGGATAGGAATCTAAATTTTGTAAACTTTACAAGAAATTTTGGAAGTATTGAAGAAGGAAGAGCTGTACCGGGTGTTACAATAGGTATAATTAATGCGGGCGTTGATGATATTGATGCGCGCGATAGTCAAGGTAATCAATTTGATGCTCTTTCCACCTCGGAGAATCAATTTTTCTTAGGTCTATCAAATCGCTTTTCTGAGAAATTCGCAATTGGTGTTGCATTCAAATTTTATTACTATAAATTGTATGAAGATGTTACGGCTTCAAGTTTAGGTTTTGATGTAGGCGCTCTCTATTTACTGAATGAAAATATTACTATTTCTTTAATGATATCGGATATCAATAGTAAGTATGAATGGGATACATCGGATTTATATGGAGCAAGCGGAAAATCAACTACGGATAAATTCCCTATTATGAAAAAAATTGGTGTGTCTTATAAATTAAATAACCCTAATATCATTGCCGCAATTGAATTTGAAAATAGTAATGCAGAAACAAATTATATCCGGTTCGGAGCCGAGTATAATATATATGAAAACTTATACTTAAGAGGTGGTGTTGATAGAATTGATATTGGAAATTTTGATATTCCCGTTAAACCTGCATTAGGATTTTCTTATTTTCATTCTCTTGGTTTTGGTGTTGTCGGTTTTAATTACGCATTTGCGATTGAACCTTATTCATCGCATGATCAACATATTGTTGGACTAAACATTAATTTCTAAATTATGATTATGAAAAAAATACTTTTTATACTATCGGTTTCTTCCTTACTTTTTGCTCAAACAGCAGGGTCATCAGGATTATCTTTTTTGAAGATCGGTTTTAATGCAAGAAATATTGCTATGGGTGACTTTGGTGTTGCTACGGCTAATGATGTCAGTGCACTTTATTATAACCCCGCATTGATTGCCGATTATGTCTCTCCTCAACTTACTTTTACTCATAATCAATGGATGGGGGATGTAACGAGTGAATTGTTCGGTGCAAGTTTTCCTTTATTCGGTCTTCCTTTTGCAGTTGGTGTAAATACAACATCAATTTCTGGTTTTGAAGTAAGGAGCAGACCGGGCGAGGCAGAGTCAACTTTTAATGTCCATTATTTTTATGGAAGTCTTTCAACCGGATTTTATGTATCAGAAAATATTTCAGTTGGTTTAACCGCGAAAATTCTGTATGAAAGTTTGTTCTCGGACGATGCAAGCGGTTTAGGATTTGATTTTGGTATACGATATAAAAATATTATTGACGATCTCGATCTTGCTGCTTCTTACAGTAATGTCGGCTCTATGAATAAACTACGAAATATCGAGACTGAATTACCGACTGATTTACGAATTGGTGCTGCTTATAATTTCCATTTACAACAGGTAAATTCAAATGTTATAATTACCGGCGGAATGCAGCAGTATACAAAAACCGATGATACTCATTTTCATTTTGGTGCCGAAATATTTTATGATAATTTAGTGGCATTACGCGGCGGTTATATGACTGGTTATGAATCGAAAGGAATGACAGCCGGTTTTGGATTGTTGTGGAATAATTTTAATATCGATTATGCATTTGTTCCGTTTGATTATAGTCTCGGTGATTCGCATATTATTTCTTTAATGTATACGTTCTAATTTTTGTAATAAACAAAACCTTCAACGTTATTGCCTTAATTAACGACGAGTAAACGTTGAAGGTTACTAGCATCAGAAAAGTTCAAGATATAATACTTATAAAACTTACTCATACTTGAAGATTATTCATTGAACTAAATAATTGAGTTAATTTTCTTTATTTTTACCAATCACAAAAACAACTCTTATTCTAATGGCTATCGAAATTGTACCTTACAGCGAAGAATGGAAAGAAGAATGGGATCAATTCGTTCTTAAATCAAACAACGGAACTATGTTCCACATGCAGAAGTTTTTTGATTATCACACTCCGGGCAAGTTTAATTTCAATCACCTAATGTTCATAGAAAAAGGAAGAATTGTTGCTTTATTACCCGGTGCCAGAATAAACGATTCGTTTGAATCGCCAATTGGCGCAAGTTACGGTTCTATTGTTACAGAGGACTTGAAATTCAGCAGGGCAATGGAATTAGTTAGTTGTTTAATCGATTACGCCCAAAAGGAAGGCATTAAAGAAATTGAATTAACTTCAGCACCGAGAGTTTATGAAAGATATCAAAATGAAAATTTAGACTTCGCTTTACTTTGGTCGGGTTTTAAGTATAAACTTCATTACATATCAAGCGCAATAAAACTTGATAAGGAACGAGATATAATTTCAAGGTTTCAGGCAACAATTCGGCGTAATATTAGAAAAACATTCAAAGAAGATGTAAGAGTTGAAATCAATGAACGGTATGACGAGTTCTATCCGATACTTGTTGATAACAAAGCTCGGCATAATGTTAAACCAACTCATACTTACGAGGATTTATTACGTTTGAAAGAATTATTGCCGGATCGTTTAAAGCTCTTTATGGTTTATGTTGATGAGAAGCCGATCGGAGGTTCGGTTATGTTTTATCCTAATGAAATTGTCGGACTCTGTTTTTATAACATGCTCCTTTATGAATACGAAAAATATAAACCGATACAACGTGTGATGTATGAAGTTGTTAAAGATGCTACCGAAGCAGGTTATCAATATGTTGATATCGGTGTTTCTCAAGATACATCAGCTGAAAACCCGATGACTCCGGCTATGAGTTTGATTGAGTTCAAAGAAAAGTTTGATGCAAAAACGGTTATGAGAAATACTTTCCACATCAAATTATGAAAACTGTCAACCGGATAGTTTGATGAAAAAAATATGCATATCATTCTTAGGAAATCCTTTTCATGATTCACGTATTACCAATCTCAAAAAATCTCTCGAAGAAAATAATTGTAAAGTAAAAGTAATCGGATTTGATTGGACAACTCCGGGTTTCAAAACTTATCGCGATGATGATACAGTTGTATATAAATTACGAAAGACAAAATTTTCGCTATGGTTTTATGGTACTTTCAAATTATTGTTACTATTTGAACTCTTCAAAGTAAGAGCAGATATATATTTTGCAGAAGAGATTTATTCACTCCCTTATGTCAAATTTAGAACTTTCTTCGGAAGAGGAAAAGTATACTACAATAGCCGCGAACTTTATGCGTTCCTCGGCGGACTCCGTAATCGTAAATTTATTCAGAAGATATTTACATTTATTGAAAAAAGATTAATTCATTATGTCGATTTGGTATTAACTACAGGGGAGATGGATTCCGATTTCCTGTTTAATTTTTATGGTATAAAAAATACTCTTGTTATAAGAAATATTCCCAAGTTAAAAACACCGGGTAAAAAAATAAATCTTCACGAAAAGTTATCAATCAGTCCCGGCACTAAAATTTTACTCTACCAAGGAGTTCTTATTGATGGGAGAGGTATAGAACTTGTAATTGAAAATCTTTCAAGAATAGAAAATTCTGTTTTTGTTTTATTAGGAGACGGTGATAGAAAAACTAAATGGCAAAAGTTTGCCGAAGAATGTAGTGTGTCTGATAAAGTATTCTTCCTTGGTACTATTCCTCAAGAAGAATTAATAAATTATACCGCAGCTGCAGATTTAGGTATTTGTCTCATCGAAAATATCAGTATTAGTTATTATCATGCGCTGCCGAATAAATTGTTTGAATATATTATGGCTGGACTCCCTGTTGTTTCTTCAGCACTACCACAAATGAAACAAATTGTTGATGAATTTAAGGTCGGTGAATGCATAGATATAGAAACAAACAAAAATATTGCAGAGCTAATAAACAGTTTACTCAATGATACGCACAAACTTGAAAAGTATAAATCAAATTGTAAAGAAGCTGCAAAAGAATTGAATTGGGATGTTGAGTTCGAAAAAGCTAAAAAAAAGCTGATAGATTTCTGATGAATAAATCTAAACAAAAAAGAATTTTGATTTCACGTCCCGATAGAGTTGGCGATGTTGTCTTATCAACTCCGATTCCACGAGAGTTAAAAAAAACTTTTCCAAACAGTTTTGTTGCAGTCTTAGTTAGAAGCTACACAAAAGATATTTTTCTGAATAATCCATTTGTCGATGAAGTTATAATTGCTGATGAATTCTTATCTGGCTCAAAGAAAAACTTTCTTAAATGGGTGAGAGAAATTAGAAAGTTTAAGTTTACCCATGCATTAATGCTCCTGCCAAATGAACGAATAAACTATTTACTTTTTTTTGCCGGAATAAAAACACGTGTTGGAGTCGGACATAAATTATTCCAACTTATTACCTGTGTTAAAAGTGTAAGTAGAAATAAATACATACCTCTTAGGCATGAAGCAGATTATTGTATGGATTTGGCAAGAAAGATCGGAGTAGAAAATTCTGATATTACACCAAAGATTTATCTGAGCGATGAAGAGAAAGAAAAACTTGCAGAAAAACGAAAATCATTGTTAGGCGAAAAAAAATATTTGGTCGGTATTCACTCTACAAGCGGAAACTCTGCACCAAATTGGACACCGGATTATTATGCCGATCTAATTAAATTGCTTACACAAAAAAATGAATTGCAAATTGTTTGTACTGATCAAAAAGTGCCGGAAATTATTTTTAATACACCCGGTGTTAAAATTCCTGAAGAGGTTTTGTCGATAAGAGAATTCGGAATATTTGATTTGTTAGTCTCTGCAAGCACCGGTCCAATGCATGTTTGTGCGGCTATGGGAATTAAAACAGTATCGATTTTCTGTCCGCTTACGGCATGTTCACCAAAACTTTGGGGACCGTTGGGGAATGAATCAATTGTTGTCATGCCCGAAGAAAATTATTGCCAAAATAAATGTCCAGGCGATCCAAAAGTTTGTACCTTCAGCGGTGAAGGCGGCATTTCACCTGAAAAGGTTTATGAAGCGGTATTGAAATTGATGTCCGAATCATAATTTTTGTAACGAAGTATTTTTAAGTTGATTTTCTATTGGAGAAAGAATTTTGGGGAAACAAAGTTCGATAAATAAAACAATAACTTTAACTCAAGTTGAGAAACGTGCATATAAGAAAAAACTAATCAAGTTGTACGAGCCGGTTAAATTAACGAAAATCAAGAATAAAACTATCAATCAAGATTTATTTACTGCAATAGAGCACCTGCCGAATAAATTTGTTGATTTACTTTTTATAGATCCGCCTTACAATATGAATAAAAAGTTTAACACAACCTCTTTCAAGAAAATGGCTTTTGAAGACTATATAGATTGGTTTGATTCATGGCTTTCCAAACTTGTAAGAATATTAAAACCGACTGCTTCGATTTACATTTGCGGAGACTACATTTCATCACTTGCTATTTATTATGTGGGTGTAAAATATTTCATTTTACGGAATAGAATAGTTTGGGAACGTGAAAAGGGGAGAGGTGCAAAATATAATTGGAAGAATAATACGGAAGATATTTGGTACTTCACAATGAGTGACGATTACAAATTTAACGTAGACGATGTAAAACTCAAAAAGAAAGTAATAGCTCCATACAAAGTAAATGGTCAACCCAAGGATTGGGAAAAATCTATTGAAGGAAATTTTAGATTAACTCATCCTTCCAATATTTGGACCGATATTACAGTTCCGTTTTGGTCAATGAAAGAAAACACTGAACATCCGACCCAGAAACCGGAAAAATTATTGGCAAAAATTATTCTTGCATCCAGCAATAAAAATGATTTGGTCTTTGATCCTTTTTTAGGTTCGGGTACTACATCGGTTGTGGCAAAAAAATTAAAGCGTAATTACCTCGGAATCGAAATTGATGAAACATTTGCATGTGTTGCAGAGAAGAGATTAGCATTAGCCGATAAGGACAAATCAATACAAGGATATTCCGGTGAAGTTTTTTGGGAACGAAATTCATTAATAGATCAAACGAGGATTAAACCAAGCCGTAAATCAAATGAATAAGATTATGGATATAAGTCATATCTAATTCTTAGATATACACCTTAGAATTTTATATATTTACACCCTCAAAAAATTACATGTCGGGCTCCGGTTAACGGACTAATACCCAACCCCGTCAGGTCCGGAAGGAAGCAGCGGTCAGTATTTAATTCGTGTAATCGGTCAGCCCGGCATCTTTAATTATTAAGAATAAATCTTAGCTTACCTCTGTACAAACTTATATTTTCCTTAAATTCCAACGCTGCGATGGTACCGGGAGTGAATAATAATTCAATATTATTTGATGAAACTAACAATGAAGTTAATTCTGCAACATCCGGCATATGACCTACAACCAAAATATTCTTAACCGAAAATGACGATAAAGTTATAATTAAATCCGGTATGTTCATTATTGGCTGTAACGATTGATCAATAATTAGTTCGTGTTTAACATCAAATCCTTTGTGAATATACTCTGCTGTTTCAAGTGCTCGTTTATACGGTGAAGAAAGTATTAAATCTACATTTGAAATGCTTCTTTTCCATTTTGGAATTTGCTCTTTCATGAATTCCTGTCCGTGTTGGCTTAATCGTCTTTCGGAATCCGGGTCACCGTTTTCAGCGTGAGCATGCCTAACTATATATAAGTTCACTTAAACTCCGTAATCAATAAAAAATATTGAAACATGTTGCATAAAACTTGTCAAATTTCTGTTAAACTTTTTCCCATCGGGGGAAGATAATGCTTTATCCATTTCGTCTTTTGTTTTGAATACAATCTCACAAGTTTTTATGTATGGTTCAGGATTAAGTTTAGCTCCATCAACATTCCCGATTTGAATTTTTACCCCGGCAGCTTTTTCAAGATGATTGATAACATCATCCCTGAAGTGTTTGATTAATTCTTCGTCTGCAGAATCCTTTATCATCAACAAAATTTTATACATTTTTAACCTTTCATTTGGATTAATGTTTTGCTTTCTGAGAAAACAATTTTATTTTAGCCGTAACTCAATTTCAATCAATAATTACTATTGAAAAAATTTCTTCTCATACTTGTAATTTTTGTAAACTTGTCTTCTCTTTATTCACAAGAGATTGAAGTCTCTAAGTTTCAACTAAGTGAAATATCCTTCCCGGTAAAAATAAAAAATTTAACCGACTCAACATTACATCAAGTCTCGGTATATGACGCAAACCAAACGTTAGTAAATAAGTTTACTTTCGAAGGTGACAATTATGAAACTAAAATTACTTTACCTCGTTCAGGTAATTATAGCTTTGTTATTTCTTCGGAACCCGGAATTTCAGCATCCGTAAGAATAATACCTGGTTGGTTAAGTGTTGTTCCTCCTTTACTTGCTATTTTTCTTGCTCTGATTATTCGGCAAGTTTTGGTTTCGCTTGCTGCCGGTATATTTGTAGGTGCTGTTATTATATATAATTATAATCCGTTAACTGCACTTCTTCGTTTTACCGATACAATAATAATGAACGCTCTTGTTGACCACGACCATATGTTTATAATCGTTTTTACATTAATGATTGGCGGGGTAGTGGGAGTTATATCTCAAAACGGAGGAACAGCTGGTCTAGCTAATTTGATTACACGTTACGCAAAAAAGGCAAAGTCGGGTCTTATATCAAGTTGGTTGATGGGTATGGTAGTGTTCTTTGATGATTATGCGAATTCTTTAATTATCGGTAATATGATGAGACCTATTACAGATAAACTCAGAATATCAAGAGAGAAGTTGGCGTACATTGTCGATTCGACTGCGGCACCGATTGCGAGCGTTGTTTTAATAAGCACATGGATCGGCTACGAACTCGGATTAATAAATGACGGATTAAAAAGTATCGGTTCGGATGCAAATGCCTACGATGTTTTTCTTCAAACAATACCTTATCGTTTTTATCCTATTGCCGCAATGTTTTTTGTGTTTTTAACATCCGTTATGAGAAGAGATTTCGGACCAATGTATAAAGCGGAAAAAAGAGCAAGTCTTACCGGACAATTATTTGAAAGAAACTCAAAGATAGACGGCTTCAAAGAGAGTGAATCAGAATTATATACCGGTGAAAAATCAAGATGGTGGAATGGAGTTATTCCAATATTTATAATTTTATTCGGTACTATCGCCGGTATGGTATACACCGGTATGCTCGCAATTGAAGCTGCAGGCGACAATGATTTTTCCGTACAGAATATTATAAGTAATTCCGATTCATATTCATCTCTTTTATGGGCAAGTTTTACCGCTAGTGTTGTTGCTATTATAATGAGTTCATGGCAGCGAATATTAAAAATAAATGAAGCAATAAACGCTTGGCATAGCGGTGTCAAAACAATGTTGCTTGCAGCTATAATTTTAGTTTTTGCTTGGGGAATAAGTGATATTACAAATCAACTAAAGACCGCTGATTATCTCATCTCAATTTTAAGTGATGCAATTGACCCAAGATTTTTACCGGTATTAGTTTTCTTAGTTTGCGCATTGATTAGTTTTTCAACCGGAACAAGCTGGGGCACAATGGCAATTGTAATGCCGATTGTAATTCCGCTTGCCGCAAAAATGGTTGAAGTGAGTCATCTTCCTGATTCGGAAACACATTTGATTATTATCGGAGTTGTTAGTTCTGTCCTAGCCGGGTCTGTATTTGGTGATCATTGTTCACCGATTGCAGATACAACTATTCTAAGTTCGATGGCTTCTCAATGTAATCATATCGATCATGTTAAGACTCAACTACCGTATGCAATTCTTGTCGGTGTATTGTCGATGCTGCTCGGCGATTTACCAACTGCATTCGGATTAAACCCGTTCATTTCTATCGGGTTGATATTTCTTGTATTGTTCGGTGTATTATATTTCTTCGGGAAGAAAGTACCGGAGGCTAAAGAGATTTAGTTTTATTCAAGTAATAATTCTTAACCTTCTCTGCTTTTGATTTGCCAATTACGTTAGCAAGTTCTGCAGTTGCCGCATTCTTTATTTCATCGATACTATTAAAACTGATTAATAATTTTTCTGCAACTTTAGGTCCGATACCCGGAATCTCGGTCAACTCGGTTTGTAATGTTCGTTTGTCTCTTCGAAGTCTGTGAAAAGTAATTGCAAAACGATGTGCTTCATCGCGCAAATGCTGAATCAATTTCAAACTTGATGAAGTTTTGGGAATGCTTTGTGATTCGGATATACCGGGAAGGAAAATTTCCTCTAATCTTTTCGCAAGCCCAATAATCGGTTGATTTTTTATCCCAAGTTCTTCAAGAATTTCAAGTGCCGAAGATAATTGACCTTTACCGCCGTCAACAATTATTAAATCCGGTAATTGCTCGTTGTCTTCGAGGAGTCTTTTGTATCTTCTTCTAATTACTTCCCGCATACTTGCAAAATCATCGGGACCTTCAACTTCATTTATAATATATTTTCTGTATAAACTTTTTTTCGGCTTTCCGTCAACAAAAACTACCATACTTGCAACAGTGTCTGTTCCTTGCAAGTTTGATATATCGAAACATTCTATTTTACGGGGGAGGGCTTTTAGTCTTAAATCTCTTTGTAATGCGGAAAGAACATAAGGAACATTTCCTTCTTTTTTCATTCTCTGAAGTTGAATTTCCTTTAGTTGAAGTATTGCATTCTGTTTACACATCTGAAGTAAAGATTTGGCTTCGCTTTTTCTTTGCGGTATAACAAAACTTACATTACGGTTCCCTTTTTTACTTAACCATTCTATCAATGCGTTCTTATCTATTGGAGTTTCTTCGACAATAATTTCTTTTGGTATGTCAACATATTCGTTATAATAGAATTTAATTATTGCATTGTAAATTTCATTTAGATCATCACTTCTTTCCGAACTTAAATTTAGCTGGCGTTTACCGACCAGTCTGCCGCTTCGTATATTCAAAATAGTCGAAGCAACATCTTTCCCTTCGATTGCTGCACTTATTATATCCTTATCGTCATTACTTTGCAGTACAATTTTTTGTTTGGAAGAATAAACTTCAAGCTGTTCGATTTTATCGCGGATTGATGCTGCTTTCTCGAATTCTAAGTTTGATGAGGCAGTGTTCATTTCTGTTTTTAAATCAGTAATTAATTCATCTGTTTTGCCGCGAAGAAGTTTTATTACTTGACTTACCATTCTGTTATAATCTTTCTCACTGATTAACCCTTCGCAAGGTCCGTCACATTTATTTATATGATAATCCAAACAGAGTTTGATTTTTTTTGATTTGATAACTTCGTCATCAATCCAATATTTACAGCTTCTGATTTTGAATAACTTGTTAATCATTCTAAGTGAAGCTTTCATGTTTTTCACATCGGTATAAGGACCGAAATATTTTGAACCATCTTTTTCAATAGTACGTGTTGAATAAATTTGGGGATATGGTTCATTGGTAATTCTGATGTAGGGGAATGATTTATCGTCTTTCAGATTAACATTATAACGTGGTTTATGCTGCTTGATTAAATTGTTTTCAAGAATAAGCGCTTCCATTTCACTGCTTGTGATTAATAATTCAAGATCAGTTACTTTTTCAACCATTATTTTTGTTTTAGGAGAATCAACCGAACTGTGAAAATAAGAACGAACACGGTTACGCAAATTTTTTGCTTTACCGATGTAAATAATTTTTCCTTTTTCATTTTTAAATTGGTAAACACCGGGTTCGGCGGGAAGATTTTGTAATTTATTTTCAAGTTGTTGATTCATAATAAAATTTAATTACCAATTTTTCATAAATAAAAAAGGCTGACAAATGTCAGCCCTAAAAATAATATTTCATCAATAATTAATTGAAAGAATAATTCTTCGGTATAACAACAATTCCTGTTTCGGTTACGGTAAATCTTTTCTTATCTTGATCGGGATCGAATCCGATTTCAAAACCTTCCGGAACAGTAACATTCTTATCAATTATTGCTCTTCTAATTCGGGCATGTCGCCCGATGTTAACATTATCCATAATAATTGAATCGGTAACATATGAATAACTGTTTATACGAACGTTGGGACCAAGAATTGATCTTTCAACTAATCCACCGGAAATAATTGTCCCATCCGTTATCAAAGAGTTGAACGCTCTTCCGACTCTTTCCCCCTCATGGGATAAAGTTTTAGCCGGTGGAAGTTGAATTTGACGGGTCCTTAGAGGCCATTTAACATCATATAAATTAAAATGAGGGCTAACATTCAACAAATCCATTGCAGCGGCGTAGTAGCTGTCAATAGTACCAACATCAACCCAGTAGGGGTCTGCTGTTTTGTTTTCATCAACAAATCTGAAAGAGTAAACGTTATATTTATTCTTGATCATATACGGAATTACATGCTTTCCAAAATCATCGCTTTCAACTTTTTCATCGCTCATTTTTTTAAGAACATCTTTAAGAACTTTTGTGTTGAAAATATAAATTCCCATATTAACAAAAGAATATCCTTCACGGTCCGGGCTTTCCGGCGGGTTTTTCGGTTTTTCTACAAATGATTTTACTTTGTAATTTTTATCAATATCCAATATTCCGAAGCGGGATGCCTGATCTTTGGGAGTATAAATACTTGCAATTGATAAATCAGCATCTTTTTCTGTGTGATACTGGAGCATTTTCATATAGTCCATTTTATAAATATGGTCACCGGATAATAACAACACCCAATTAAAATCATTTTCTCGAACCAAGTTTAAGTTTTGGAAGATTGCATTTGCAGTCCCCAAATACCAATTGTTGCTGATCTTTTGCTGAGGCGGAATCGAAAAAATAAATTCACCTAATTCATAATTAAAAATATTCCATGCCTCGTAAATGTGTTGATTGAGCGAATCCGATTTGTACTGTGTAAGTAAATAAATTTTTCGTAATCCGGAGTTCAAACAGTTAGATAATGCAAAATCAATAATTCTGTATTTACCTCCGAAAGGAACCGACGGTTTTGTGCGGTAAAGTGTGAGTGGATTTAATCGTTCACCTTGCCCTCCGGCAAGAATCATCGTTAAAGTAGCTCGTTGTAATGCTGAACCGGTGAATGCCATTGGTGGTCTCTCTGTTTTTATTTGTGAATATATTCATTTCACCTCTATTTGGCAAAAAAACAAATTGTTAAGAACACATTGTTAAGAACACATATCCATAATTTTTTCTCATATAAGTCAAAATATAAATTTATTTTAGGATATTCATTAATTTATACTTCAATAAATACAGACTGAACTTGGACAAAAAGTATTTTTTTATTTCGGATATTCACCTAGGACTTCAGGCTAAAGAAGTTGAGAAAGAAAAGGAAAACAAACTCGTTAAGTTTCTTGATTTTGCCGCAGATAATTGTGACGAGTTAATTATTCTCGGTGATCTTTTTGATTACTGGTTCGAGTATAGAAGAGTTATTCAAAAAGGTTTTTTCAAAACATTAGCTGCGTTACAGAATTTATCCGAAAAGGGAATAAAAGTTCATTACATTATTGGTAATCATGATTTCCTTCATAGAGATTTTTTCGAAACTGAAATTGGAGCCGATTTATACTACGACTCTGTTTCTATGAATCTCAATAATAGAAAATTTTTCTTAGGTCATGGAGATGGTCTCATAAAAAATGATATGGGATATAAAATTTTGAAGAAACTTTTAAGGAATAGAGTTTTACAATTCATGTTCTCTTTGATTCACCCTGACCTTGGAATTAAGGTTGCAAGCTCGACAAGTAAAAAGTCGCGCGATTATACCAAGACAAAAGATTATGGAGAAAGCGATAGCTTATTTGAAGCAGCAAAAGAAAAAATTTCCGAAGGTTATGAGTATGTAATGTTCGGTCATTCCCATAAAAGAAGAATTGAAAAATTTAATGATGGATATTATATAAACTTGGGTACATGGCTTAGACAGCCATGTTACGGCAAATTCGTAAATGATAATTTCGAGATAATTGACTGGTAGAAAATGTTAAAATCCAAAAAGAAGAAAACAAATTCTAAGAAGAATCTTAAAAAAATATTTTTATCATTTTTCAGTACACTCTTTATAGTTTTTTTAATAGCGGCATATATATTCTTTGATTATGTAGCTTCAGGTCTTCCTTCTCTCGAACAACTTGAAAATCCCAAGCCGCAATTAGCAAGCAATGTTTTTAGTTCCGATGGTGAATTAATCGGTCAATATTTCCGCCAAAATAGAATCGAAATAAATATTAATGATGTACCCGAAGAGTTTATCAATGCTCTTATCGCTACAGAAGATAGAAAATTCTTTGACCATTGGGGAGTTGATTTAGAACGCCTTGTCAAAGCTATGGTAAAAAATGTTTTCTTAATGAGAAGAGAAGGAGCTTCAACTATAACGCAGCAGTTATCCCGAAATCTATACGGATTTTGGAGTGGGAAAGAATCCTCGTATGATATTGTTGTTCGAAAAATTCGTGAATGGATAACTGCCGTTCAAATAGAAAGCAACTACACTAAGAAAGAAATTCTTGGAATGTATTTTAATATTTCGTACTTCGGCAGAGGTGCATACGGAATTGAAATGGCGGCTCGAACTTACTTCGGGAAAAGATTTAATGAGCTTGATTTGAAAGAGATGGCTGTTTTAGTTGCAATGTTGAAATCTCCCGTAGTTTATGATCCGATTAAACGTTACAATAATTCAATACAAAGAAGAAATCTTGTTCTTTTTAATATGGTTCAAATGAATATGTTGAACAGAGAAAGATATGATCAATTAAAGGAAGAGCCGATAGACCTTTCTTTCCGTGAAACCGCAGAAGGATTTAAAAGTAATATTGCACCGCATTTTGTTGAATATGTTAGACAGCAACTCTCCCGCATGGCTGATAAATATGGTTATGACTTATATGAAGACGGACTTACTATATACACAACACTTGATACGGAAATGCAGAGAATTGCTGTTAATGCTGCTCAAACTCACTTAAAAGAATACCAAGATATGTTTGATAAAAGATGGAACTGGAATAGAAACAGAGCCACCTTGAACGATATGCTTGATAAGGCTATTAAGCGACGCACTGAATATCGTAATGCCGTTACAAATGATGAGAAGAACGAGATTTATCAAAGATTAGTAAAGAATGTTGCATTTGTCGATTCTGTTCAAAAAATTCATCAAACAATTGAAGTTGGCTTTGTCTGTCTTGATGTTACTACCGGAGAAATTAAAGCGATGGTTGGCGGCAGAGACCAGCAATTAAGATATGGATTGAATCATATTACGCAAATTAGAAGACAGCCCGGTTCAGCTTTCAAACCAATTATTTATACGGTTGCAATTGATAACGGACTTTATCCTGCATTTCCGATATTAAATCAACCGTTTAATTATGAAGGGTGGGAACCGCAAAATTTTGATAAGAGCACTTCGGGGTTTGTCACTCTTCGCGATGCATTACGAAGATCGCTCAATATTGTTTCGGGAAGATTGATCATTGAAGATCATGTTAAACTTTGGCAAGTTGGTAGATACGCTGATAGACTTGGAATCAAAACTAAACTTGATTTATATCCGGCAATTTCGCTCGGAGCTTCCGAAGTAACACCGCTGGAATTAACTGCAGCCTTTGCAACCATTGCAAATCATGGAATTTATAACGAACCGATATCAATTGTGCGTATAGAAGATAAAGACGGAATTGTCATTGATAATTTTTTTACCGAAACCCGGGAAGCAATCCCGGAAGAGACGGCATACATTATTACCGATATGATGAAATCCGTTATTGATGCGGGTACAGGTGTTAGAATAAGATCCCAGTTTCAATTCAATAGACCTGCCGGAGGTAAAACAGGAACAACACAAGAGTTTGCCGATGCTTGGTTTGTGGGATTTACTGCTCAGTTAGCTGCCGGTGTATGGGTTGGGTTTGATGATAGACGTGTTACTTTTACCGGGAATTACGGTCAAGGTTCACAAGCTGCTCTTCCTATCTGGGGAAGGTTTATGAAAGATGTTTATGATAAATTTGATTTCCCTGTTGTAGATTTTGAACCCCCGGCTTCCGGAAATATAACATTTATTAATTTCTGTGCCGAATCAATTTTTGAACTTGGTGACCCACGTATTTATTCCTCTGATTGTGGTTCCGGTGTTTATACAGATATAATTAAATTGAAAGATATTCCTCCTATGTTTAACTCTGAGCGTGATACAACTATCAAAATATTTGAAATGTACCTTGCACCCGACAGTAACGCATACGAAGCAGTAGAAATTGAATAATTTTTGTTTAATAAGTCACCTTACGCACAAACATTGAAGGTTGCTTGTTTTTAACCTTCAATGTTGCATTAATTGGCTAAAATTAAGTTACCTGAAAGGTCTGAAAACAGTAACCTTTAAGGTAATAACATCTTTGCCTAAGGTGAGTTAATAATGTGATTATGAAATTCTGCTAATTTATGAACAATGATTTTTATCAGGTATTTAACTATTTTTTGGATAATTAGCACTTAGGATTTCTTTTTATGTTAATTTGTACTGATTGTGGGTTAGATTAAATAATGGTGAACATTGCTATTTTGCCCGGATGGCGAAATTGGTAGACGCGCTAGGTTCAGGGTCTAGTTGGTGAAAACCAGTGCAGGTTCGAGTCCTGTTCCGGGCACAAACTAAAATAAGCTAAATTAGAATATTAGCTTATTATTAACTATGCTAAAAAAAACTTTTATACTGTTGTGGATCAATCTTATTATCTGTTCGCAAAATATTGATTCAATTAGATCAATTATCTCATCGGAAACACCGTCAACTCAATTAAAAATACTTGCAAAAGAAACTTGGCAATACCGAAGTAAAAATCCAATGTATGCCCTTAATTGCGGTCAAGAAGCTCTAAACTTAGCTATAAAATTAAATAACAAAGCTAAAGAAGCTGAGGTTAATAATTTTATTGGTGTAATACATAGAAATATTGGTAATTATCCGCAATCACTCCTTTTCTATAATAAAGCCTTGGAAATAGCTGAATCAATTAACGACTCTGTTCAAATAGCTTATTCATATAACAATATTGGTGGAGCTTATCGTTTGGAAAGAAATTATACTTTAGCTCTTACTAATATGTTCAAGGCAATTGAAATTTTTGAAAAACTGGAGATGATTGAAGGTATAGCATTTTGTACTATCAACATAGGTATTATATATCGCTTTCAAGGTAATTTTGAAAAGGCTTTAGATTATTTCGATCGTACAATTGAGATAAGAGAAAACATTGGGGATAAATTCGGTCTTGCAATTGCAATCAATCAAGTTATAGAAGTTCTATATGATAGAAAAGAATACAATTTAGCCTTAGAACGGTATAGTGAATTACTTGAACTCTACAAGGAACTTGATGATACGAAAGGAATAGCTGCAGTTTACGGTGGAGTAGGGGGTATTAAATATAGAGAAGGTGATTATCCTTCTGCTAAAGAATATAGAGAAATGGCTTTGAAACTAAATGAGGAAATACAGAATACGGAATCTGTATTGTTGAATCTTCATGAGTTGTCTTTAATTTATCTTAAACTTGGGGATATTGAGAAATCCCAAAATGCACTTACTAGGGCATATGATATTAGTAAAACTAGAAAAACTTTAGCACTTGCAGAACACTTAAATTACAAATCTAGTTGGTATGAAATCTCCGGGAGATTAGATTCCGCACTTTATTATTATAAGAAATACACTCATCTACAAGATTCTTTAGCTGCGTTAGAAAATATTCAAAGCATCGCACTAATGGAATCTTTATACCAAGTTGATCGTGCATTCCAGGAAAATAAAATTCTTCAAAATGAAAATAGACTGAAAGATGAACAAACAAAGTTCTTGTTAATTTTATCAATAATATTAACTGTATCTATTTCTTTTATTCTTTATAAATTTTTTCAAAATAGAAAACTTAACAAGCAGTTAAAAGAATTGAATGCAACCAAGGATAAGTTCTTCAGTATTATTGGACATGACTTAAAAAATCCGTTTAATAATTTGTTAGGGTACACTCAACTTTTAGCCGATGATTATGAGATTATGACTGAAGAAGAGAGAAAACAATCGGTCATAAATCTTAATCAATCTTCTAAAAAATTAGTAATATTGATTGATAATTTACTACAATGGGCGCGGGCAAATATTGGTGCGATCCAATACCACCCAAAGTTTGTTAATCTATTCCTCTTCACCACAAATTTAGTAAATAGTAATAATGCTGTCTCTTATACACATCTCCGAGCCCACGAGACCGTACTAGATCTCGTAT
>OMKS01000983.1_pt1 | contig 26189 bp, 26 predicted proteins | sample 1674721 | NCBI WGS metagenome assembly OMKS01 (sample SAMN06264996, study PRJEB25208) | sediment metagenome | isolation source: hot spring sediment | place: USA: California | collected 2014-09-02 | reverse complement strand
TTTTTCAAGCAGAAGACGGCATACGAGATCTAGTACGGTCTCGTGGGCTCGGAGATGTGTATAAGAGACAGGGGACTGCCCGCGCAGGATCGCCAGCTCGTATTCGCTGTAGAGCGTGCAGGAGATGGGTTCGTAGGGGTGTTTCATCAGTCGTCGTCCCGGTCGGCGTGGCAGGCAGCCAGCCGTCCGTCGTGATCCAGCGCGTAGCGAATGCGCATGGGCCGGCAGCACACCGCGCAGTCCTCGATGTATTCCTGTCCGCCGGCCGAGAGGTCGAGCACCGTGTCGATGGCCTCCCCGCAGTACGGGCAGTCGATGCGCACTTCCTGCAAGCCGTCAATCGCCATCCGGCAGGAAGGTCTCGATCAGGTCGTTGAGGAAGCGCCGCCCGAGCTCGGTCGGGCGCAGGCTCTCGCCATCGCGGGTGAGCAGCTCGCGTGCGACGGCCCGGTCGATCTGTGGTGCGATGGTCTCGGGCGCCAGGCCGGCGCGCTCGGCGAACAGCCGCGCCTCGAAGCCTTCGGTCAGGCGCAGGGCATTGAGCATGAACTCGAAGGGCAGGTGGGCCGGCGCGAGCGTCTCGCGCGCCAGCGCTGCGCCGCCGCCGGCGGCGGTCTCCATGTAGGCGGCCGGCTGCTTCTGCTTGCGGTAGCGCATGATCGCTCCCGTGGCGGCATCGCTGTGCTTGCCGTGGGCGCCGGCGCCGATGCCGAGGTAGTCGCCGAACTCCCAGTAGTTGAGGTTGTGGCGGCAACGCCGGCCGGGCCGGGCGTAGGCCGAGACCTCGTACTGAGTATAGCCACCAGCGGCCAGTGCCTCCTGGCCGGCCTCCTGCATGTCCCAGCGCGCATCGTCGTCCGGCAGCACGGGCGGCTGGACGTGAAACAGCGTGTTCGGTTCCAGCGTGAGCTGGTAGTAGGAGATATGGGCGGGTCCGGCCTGCACGGCCTGGCGCACGTCGGCCAGCGCCTGTGCCCGGGTCTGTCCCGGCAGGCCGAACATCAGGTCCAGATTGAGGTTGTCGAAGCCCGCGGCCTGCGCGATCTCCACCGCGCGTCGCGACTCGAAGCCGTTGTGGATGCGGCCGATGCGTTCGAGCATCGTGTCGTCGAAGCTCTGGATACCGATCGACAGGCGGTTGATCCCCAGCGCGCGAAACTCGGCGAACTTGCCCTGCTCGAAGGTGCCCGGGTTGGCCTCCAGGGTGATCTCGGTGTCCGGGCGCAGGGGCAGGCGCTGGGCGATGCCGCTCAGCAGCCGGTCCAGCATCTCGGGCGAGAACAGGCTGGGCGTGCCGCCGCCAATGAACACGCTCTCGATGCGTCGCCCCCATACCCCCGGCAGCTCGGCCTCCAGGTCGGCGAGCACCGCGTCCACGTAGCGGCGTTCGGGCAGGTCCTCGCGGATGGCATGCGAATTGAAGTCGCAGTAGGGGCACTTGCGCACACACCAGGGGATGTGCACGTAGACACTCAGGGGGATGGGGGCGGTGAATTGCGGCATGGGGGCATTCTAGCGGGTTCCTCCTATGGACCGTTAAAGGCCCCGCGGGTTCGCCCGCCCGCGCGGGCCGTCACTGGTCGGAGACGAGCCGCGCGCGCAACTGCGCCAACGCCCGGGCGCGATGGCTGATGCGGTTCTTCTCGGCGGGATCAAGTTCGGCAGCGGACCTGCCCAGTGCCGGATCGAAGAACAGCGGGTCGTAGCCGAAGCCACCTTCTCCGCGCGGGGCCTCGAGGATGCGCCCCGTCCAGGCGCCCTCCGCGATGACGGGCGTGGGGTCCTCCGCGTGGCGCAGAAAGACCATCACGCAATAGAAGCGCGCCCCGCGCTCGCCCTCCGGCAGGCCCGCCAGGGCCGCCAGTAGCTTGTCGTTGTTGGCCCGGCTGTCGCCATGCCGGCCGGCATAGCGCGCCGAGTAGATGCCGGGCGCGCCGTTGAGCGCCTCCACCTCGATGCCCGAGTCGTCCGCGATTGCCGGCAGGCCGGTGTGCGCGGCGGCGTGGCGGGCCTTGAGGATGGCGTTCTCGACGAAGCTCAGGCCGGTCTCCTCGGCCTCTGGCACGCCGAAATCGGACTGCGGCAGCACCTGGAAGGCGCTGCCCTCCAGCATGTGGCGCAGCTCGGCCAGCTTGCCCTTGTTGCCGGTGGCCAGGACGACCTTCATCTAAATGCCCAGCGCCTGTTTCTGGTGGTCGATGATGTTGTCGATGCCGGCGGCGGCCAGGTCCAGCATGGCGTCGAGTTCGTCGCGGCGGAAGGCATGGCCCTCGGCCGTCCCCTGTACCTCGATGAAGGCACCGCCGTCGTTCATCACCACGTTCATGTCGGTCTCGGCGTTCGAGTCCTCGGCGTAGTCAAGGTCCAGCACCGGGGTGCCGTTGTGGATGCCCACCGATACCGAGGCCACCAGGCCGTGCAGCGGGTTGGTCTTGAGCTGACCCTTTTTCATCAGGTGGGTGACGGCGTCGTGGAGGGCGACGAAGCCGCCGCTGATGGAGGCGGTGCGGGTGCCGCCGTCGGCCTGGATCACGTCGCAGTCGATGGTGATCTGGCGCTCGCCCAGGGCGGCGAGGTCGCAGGCGGCGCGCAGCGACCGGCCGATCAGGCGCTGGATCTCCTGGGTGCGCCCGCCCTGCTTGCCGCGGGCCGCCTCGCGGGCCATGCGGCTGCCGGTGGAGCGCGGCAGCATGCCATATTCGGCCGTCACCCAGCCCTGGCCCTTGCCCTTGAGCCAGGGTGGCAGCCGCTCTTCCACCGTGGCGGTGCAGATCACCTTGGTGTGGCCGAACTCCACCAGGACCGAGCCCTCCGCGTGCCGGGTGTAGTTGCGGGTGAACTGGATCTCGCGAAGCTGGTCCGGTGCGCGGCCGCTGGGTCTCATGCCTGTCTCCTGGTCGGAATGGGTGTGGCGAGGCGGCATTATACCGGCTGGGCGCGGTCGATGTGCGGGGTGGCGCCGCTGAATGTTCTAGAATGGCGGGACACGAACAAAATCCAAGGGCAGCACATGATACGCAGCATGACGGCATTCGCGCGCCGCGAGGCGCAGGGGGACTGGGGCACGCTCGTCTGGGAGATCCGCTCGGTGAACCACCGCTACCTCGAGCCCGGCCTGCGCCTGCCGGAGGAGTTCCGCGCGCTGGAGAACGCCGTGCGCGAGCGGCTGCAGGCCCGACTCGGTCGCGGCAAGATCGAGTGCGGCCTGCGCTATCAGGCCGGCAGCGGGGCGGTTTCCACCGTGGACGTGAACATGGCGCTGGCGCAGGCCGTGATCGAGGCCTGTGAGCGCATCGAGAAGGAAATGAGCAACGCCCAGCGCCAGTCGGCCATCGACATCCTGCGCTGGCCCGGCGTGGCCCGCGAGGCCGAGCGCGACATGGAGCCCGTGCGCGAAGCGGCGCTGGCGCTGCTGGACCGGGCGCTGGACGAACTGGTGGAGAGCCGCGAGCACGAGGGTGCCCGGCTGCAGGCCATCATCGAGGAGCGGGCCGCGGCAATCGGCGGGATCGTGGCCGACGTGCGCGCGCGCCGCGTCGAGGTGATGCAGGGCGTGCGCGACAAGCTGTTTGCCCGCATCCAGGACCTCGGGGTGGAGGCGGACCCGGGCCGGCTGGAACAGGAGCTGGCCATCATCGCCCAGCGCCTGGACGTCGACGAGGAGCTCGACCGGCTGGACTCCCATCTCAAGGAACTGGCCGCCACCCTCAGGCGCGACGAGCCGGTCGGCCGGCGCCTGGATTTCCTCATGCAGGAGTTCAACCGTGAGGCCAACACCCTGGGCTCCAAGGCCAACGATACGCAGACCACCCAGGCCGCGGTCGAGCTCAAGGTGCTGATCGAGCAGATGCGCGAGCAGGTGCAGAACATCGAGTAGTCGAAGCCGATCCTCTTCGAAATCCTATCTGCCTGATTGTTCGACGGTTTTTATCGGCGCCTGAAAGCTCTCCCAGATGGGCTAATATCAGGAATTGCGGCCTGGGTCACACGCAGCAGGCCGCAGGTGGCCAGTGAGTGTCTTCGCTGACCGGTTCATCGGCACCAAGAGGGAGATCCCTATGGTACGAGACACACTCGTCTCCGCCATTCGCGCGGCCATGGAACGCGATGGCGGAATCAACCTCCACGAATACCCCATCCGCATCACCCACAACGACAGCCTCAGACTCGAAGGCGAGGTCGGCAGCATCGAGGCCAAACGCAAGGCCCTGCTCATCGCGCGCCGCCTGGCAGGCGACCTGCCGGTCGAGGACGGTCTGCGCCTGACGCCGGGTGAGCGCCGTGAGGGCAAGGCCCTGCTCAACGGCGTGCTCTCCGCCCTCATGCAGGAGCCGGCATTCGCCGAGATGGATATCTCCAACGGCGAGCGCCGCGAGAGCGCCAGTCCGCGTGGCAAGATCCAGGTGAAGGTCGACGGCAACCGGGTGGTACTGCTCGGCTGGGTGAATAGCCTCTCGCACCGACGCCTGGCCGAGGTCATCGCCTGGTGGGTGGCCGGTTGCTGCGACGTGCTCAACTTGCTGCACGTGGAGCCGGCGGAGATGGAGACCGATGACGAAATCTCCGACGCCGTGCGCCTGGTGCTGGACAAGGAGCCGTCGCTCAATGCCGACGAGATCCGCATCCGCACGCGCAATGCCGAGGTGACCCTGGCCGGCATCGTCCACAGCGCCGAGCAGAAGCGCATCGCCAGCAACGACTGCTGGTACATCCCCGGCGTGCACGCGGTGCACAACCAATTGGAAGTGAGGCCCCGCTAACCCTCCAGCGGTGGCCTCCTGGCAGATTCGCCCGCCGCATGGCGGGCATTTTTTTGGCGCGCACACACAGGCGCCGGCTGCGGGGCTGCGTATCGCACCGCCCTTCACCTGTCCTCCCCACTTGAAATGCGTTTGCCCGGCCCTATGTAAAGGGGCACGCAAACGTCTTTCGCAACAACTCAAGTTTGGAGGTGGAACCATGGCGATGATGCGTTACGAACCCTGGAGCCTGTTGAACCAGTTCCATCGCGAGATGGATTCGATGATGCGCGGCGGGGCTGACGAGAGCGCGCTGGCGACCAGCGACTGGCACCCGGCGGTGGACATCAAGGAGGAGCCCGATGCCTACGTGATCTATGCCGACATCCCGGGCGTGGACCCGAAGGACATCGAGGTGCACATGGAGCACGGCGTGCTCACCATCCGGGGCGAGCGCCAGTCCGAGACCAGCGAGGAGCGTGAGAACTTCCGGCGCGTGGAACGCGTGCGCGGTTCCTTCTACCGGCGGTTCAGCCTGCCGGATACGGCGGATGCCGAGAAGATCACGGCGCGCAGCGAACACGGCGTGCTGGAAGTGCGCATCCCCAAGCAGGAAAAGGTCCAGCCGCGCCGCATCGCGGTCGAGAGCTGATTCAACCCGCAACGCAAAACACCGGCGGCGTCATGGCGGTGGTAAGCTGTGACGCCGCTACCGTTGTGTGAATGGCTATGGAGTACAAGGACTATTACCGGATTCTGGGTGTTGAGCGCGGGGCCTCTGCTGACGAGATCAAGAAGGCCTACCGCAAGCTCGCACGCAAGTATCATCCCGACGTGAGCAAGGAGGCCGATGCCGAGGACCGTTTCAAGGAGGTCAACGAGGCCTACGAGGTGCTCAAGGACACGGAAAAGCGCCGCGCCTACGACCAGCTCGGCGCGAACTGGAAGCAGGGGCAGGATTTCCGTCCGCCACCGGACTGGGACGACATGTTCGGTTTCGGCGGCACCCGTGCGACAGGCGGCGGTTTTGCCGGCAACGGCTTTAGCGACTTTTTCGACTCGCTGTTCGGCGGCGGCTATCGCCGCACCGCCGGCGCATCCGGCGGCATGTTCCGACAGAAGGGCGCCGACCAGCGCGCGAGCATCCGCGTGAGTATCGAGGATCTCTATCACGGTGCCAGCAAGACGATCCGCCTGGCCGGCGGCCGCACCCTGAAGCTGTCGGTCCCGAAGGGCATGACCGACGGCGGGCAGATCCGGCTCGCCGGGCAGGGCGGCCCGGGCGTGAACGGCGGTCCGAACGGCGACCTGTACCTGACGCTCCATGTCGAGCCGCATCCCTACTACCGACTGGACGGTCGCGACATCCTGCTCGAGCTGCCGGTCGCCCCCTGGGAGGCGGCACTCGGTGCCGCCATCAAGGTGCCGACCCCGGGCGGGCAGGTGGAACTCAGGATTCCGGCTGGCAGCCAGTCGGGCAAGAAGCTGCGGCTCAAGGGGCGCGGCCTGCCGGGCACTCCCCCCGGCGATCAGTACGTGGTCGTGCAGATCGTCACGCCGCCGGCGCAAACCGACGCGCACCGCGATTTCTACGCACGCATGCAGAAGGAGCTGCCCTTCGACCCGCGGGCGCACCTGGGTGGGAACTGATCGTCAGATACGCCGACCGCATTGAACTTTTACGGCGGCGCAGTGTTCTAGCTGGGTGTTGGGAAAAGGCCGTCCTGCCCTTTTTCAACCCCTCGCGTCCGGCGCCTGTCCGGGCGCGGCGACGACGTATCAGGCAAGACGTCTTTGATGCGTGGGTGAGGCCTCCTCGCCTCGCGCTCGCAGGCTGTCGTTCAACCGCCTGCGAGTTGGCACTGATGACTTTCGGATGAGGTAAGAAATGCAATCGATTGCGCGTTTGCGGACGGTATGGTCCGCGTTGATGGTGATCTGTCTTGTCGCTGTTGCGCCTGCCTGGGGTGCACTGCCGCAGGCGGTGGATGGCGAGGAGCTGCCCACGCTGGCGCCCATGATCGAGCGGGTGACGCCGGCGGTGGTGAAGATCGCCACCCGTGGCCGCGCCGCGGTCGAGAACCCGCTGTTCAACGACCCCTTCTTCCGCCGCTTCTTCGGCGTCCCCGAGCAGCCGCGCGAACGCCAGACCCAGGGGCTGGGTTCCGGCGTGATCGTGGATGCGAAGCATGGCTACATCATCACCAACCAGCACGTGATCGAGCGTGCCGAGGAGATCAACGTCACCCTGCGCGATGGCCGCCAGTATCCGGCCACGCTGATCGGTGCCGATCCGGAGGCGGACGTGGCCGTGCTCCAGATCGAGGCCGAGGGCCTGACGCAGGTGGTGATGGCCGATTCGGACGCACTGCAGGTGGGGGACTTCGTGGTCGCCATCGGCAATCCCTTTGGCCTGAGCCAGACCGTCACCTCGGGCATCGTCAGCGCCCTGGGGCGCAGCGGGCTGGGGATCGAGTCCTACGAGGACTTCATCCAGACCGACGCCTCCATCAACCCGGGCAACTCGGGCGGTGCGCTGGTGAACCTGCGCGGCGAGCTGGTCGGCATCAATACCGCCATCATCGGTCCCAGCGGTAACATCGGAATCAGCTTCGCCATCCCGGTGAACATGGCACGCGGCATCATGGAGCAGCTGATCGAGACCGGTGAGGTCCGCCGTGGCCGGCTGGGCGTGATGGTGCAGGATCTCACACCGGACCTCGCCCAGGCCTTCGACCTCAAGCAGACACGCGGGGCGGTGATCGCGCAGGTCGAGCCCGGCTCCCCGGCCGAGAAGGCGGGACTGGAAGCGGGTGACGTGGTGGTATCGGTCAACGACCGCCCGATCCATCGTGCCAGCGAGATGCGCAATGCCGTGGGTCTGCTGCGCATCGGCAGCGAGGTGAAGATGCGGGTGATCCGTGACGGCCGCGAGCGGACCCTGGTGGCCCGGGTCGCAGAGCCGGAGGTCACGCAGGCCGAGGCCCAGCGCTTCAGCCGGCACCTGGAGGGTGCGACCCTGTCGGAGATCAAGGAGGGCTCGCCGCTGTTCGGCAAGATCGAGGGCGTGCTGGTCGCGGCGGTCGAACAGGGCAGCCGCGCCCAGCGCAACGGCCTGCGCCCGGGCGACGTGATCCGCTCCGTGAACCGCCAGCCGGTGAAGTCGATCGGCGACATGGGCAAGGTGATCAAGGAGGGCGACAAGGCGCTGCTGCTGAACATACAGCGGGGCAATTCCGCCCTGTTCCTGCTGTTGCAGTAGGCCCGCGACGGGCCGTCGGCCGCCGGGGGCGCTCAGTACCCCGGCGTGTTCTTCTCCACCCAGCGCTCGCCGCCATCGGCGAGCGTTTCCTTTTTCCAGAACGGCGCACGGCTCTTCAGCTCTTCCATAAGGAAGCGGCAGGCCTCGAAGGCATCCTTGCGGTGGGCCGACCAGGCGGCGGTGAGGACGATGGGGTCGGTGGGCAGGATCTCGCCGACGCGGTGCACGATGAGGCAGTCGATCAGGTCCCAGCGCCGCCCCGCCTCCTCGATGATGGCGGCAAGGTGTTTCTCCGTCATGCCCGGATAGTGCTCGAGCGTCATCGCCGTGACGGCATCGCCCTCGTTGAGGTCGCGCATGCTGCCGACGAATACCGCGGTGGCGCCCACGCCGGCGTGTTCGGCCAGCCCCCGGGCCTGGTAACGCTGCAGCTCCGCCCAGGGATCAAGGGCGCCCCCGATGACGCGGACGTTGTCCATCTCAGCCACCGGTGACGGGGGGGAAGAAGGCGACCTCGTCGCCGTCCTTCAGCGGCTGGTCGGGTGCGGCGTAGTCCTGATTGACGGCAGCGAGCACGTTGGCGGGCATGGCTTCGCCCCCGGTGGCGCACGCCCAGGCCTCGCCCACGGTGGCGGCGTCGCCAGGGGCGAGCACCACCTCGTCACGCTCGAGGCGCTCGCGCAGGCTGGCAAAGAATCGAACGGTGAGGCTCATGCGGATGTTCCGTCAGGGAAGATGAAGAGGCCCATTCTATCATTTCCGACCTTCGTCGCCGGCCGGCGGTTCGGCCTCGGGCGCCGGGGGAGGCGGGAGCAGCAGTTCGCGGGGGCGCTCGCCGATGCGTTGCAGGTATACGCGCAGCAGGCGCGGCACGCTGCCGATGCGGGTGCCGCGCGCCTTGAGCGCCACGTAGAACGCCAGCGCGAAGCTCACCCACAGGTTCATCGCGCCGATGAGCATGACGAAGAAGAAGTACATGAGCATCTCCCCCCAGCCCGGCAGGTCGCTGGCGGCCACGTAACCGAGGTTCGCCGAGGAGAAGGCGATGTGGCGGATGTCCAGCGGCAGGCTCAACAGGTAGCCGATGTAGCCGGTGACGCCGAGCAGCACGCCGAAGAAGAAGTTGCCGGCGAGCGCCCCGTAGTTGCCCTCGAGGTAGTCGGCGATGCGGTCGCGCAGGCCGGTGGGCAGGACACGCCGCAACAGCGGGTGTTCGCGCAGGCGGCCGGGCAGGTCGAGGTAGGCGTTGCGGTTGTCGAAAAAGCCCGCGATCAGCCCCGCGACAAACAGCCAGACGCCGGCAATGGCCGCGTGAAACAGGGCCAGCCCGCCGATGGGTGACAGTTCCTCGAGCTGGTAGTCCACGTGCGCGGCGTCGAGCACCGGCGTGTGCCAGAGCTCGAGGTAGGCCCAGCCCACCACGATGGCCACCGGCAGGGCGACGAAGACGTTGCCCACCACGGCCACGAACTGCGAGCGGCCCACGTCGATCATCAGGTCGGCGAGTTTCTTCAGGTTGGCCGTCCCCTTGTCGCCCTGTTCCACGGCGGCGGCGAAGCGCGCGGCGGTCATCGCCGGCTGCTTGGTGGCGACGGTGAAATGCAGCATGTGGATGAGTACGAAGCCGAGACCGTAGTTGAGGCAGACCAGCAGGGTCTGCAGTCCCAGCGGCAGGCCTAGGCCGACCAGCTCGATCTTGATCAGCGCCATGAAGGCGATGATCAGGCCGGCGCCGGCGCCCGACCAGAGCATCTGCAGGTACTCGGCGCGGTTGCGGGTGATGTAGTGCTCGCCGGTGTGGCTGGCGTTCTCCGTCACGCTGCGCGACAGCAGCTTCACGTTCTCCTGCCACAGCGCGCGCAGGCTGTGGCGGCGGCTGTTGTTCGCGACCATCTGCTTGAACAGTCGCACACCCGTGGCACGCCGCTGCTCGGGCTCGTCCGGGTCGAGCAGGTCGAGCAGGCTCTCGATGCGTTCCAGGGTCTGGTCCAGCCGCTCGAGCAGGTAGGTCAGCCCGATGCTGGTGCCGCGCTTGACCGCGCGTTTGCGGAACAGGGCGATCTGCTCGGCGACCTGGGCGAGCAGCACGCGTGCGTGTTCATCATCGTGAAACGGGCGGTCGCTGTCCTGTGTCCACTCCATGTACTCGCGGACGTAGGCGGCCAGCTCGCGTTGCTGGGCGACGAAGGCCGAGTTGCGCTCGCAGATGCGCGGATCGAGACGCAGAAGTTCGGGCTCCAGCTCCTCGGCGGCGATCCAGATGGACAGCGTCTCCAGCGCGTAGAGGGCCTCCTCGCGCGCCTTGCGCAGGGCCTTCTCGCGTCCCTCGGACACGTCTACGAGCAGGTCGAACAGGCGCAACCAGGCATCGTCCGGGACGGACGTCACCCACTCGGCGTCGTCGACGCGGTGAAACACCATCGTGAGCACGTGCTTGAGGTTGCGCCGGTCCGGCGGTGCCGGATTCAGGCGCTCGTACACGCGCAGGCCGAACTCGCGAAAGAAGCCGCGGCGCGAGAACAGGCCGATCTCGGTGTACAGGGGCAGGTGGCGCGAGTCGACGAGCTGCGCCTGGATGCGTGCGCTGAGCGCGTGGCGCACGCTGGAGCGCGACTCGATGGCGAAGGCCAGCTCCTCCAGGCGTGCGAGCACCGGCGCCACGTGCGTGGGATCGTCGGGGCGCAGCCAGTCCACCAGCTGGACGAGCGTGTCCACCGCGTCCAGTGTCTCGTCGTCTACGATCCGGTCAAGGAGCTTGTCGAGCTGTGGTCTTGCCATCTGCTATACCGGTTGTCCCCAGGGGCGCCCGACCGCCGACACGGTCCGGGTCGAGCCGAATGCCGGGTGATAATGTAACATTGCTGGTCTCGACTGACTGCAGCATAGAGCGAATCAGGGGCGCAGACGCATGAGCAAACTGACGCATTTCAATGCCGAGGGCGAGGCCCACATGGTGGATGTCGGCGGCAAGGCCGTGACCCAGCGGGTCGCCGTGGCCGAGGGGCGCATCCGCATGGCCGAGGAGACCTTGGCGCTGATCCGCGCCGGCGGGCACAAGAAGGGTGACGTGCTGGGTATCGCGCGCATCGCCGGTATCATGGGCGCCAAGCGCACCGCCGACCTGATTCCACTGTGCCATCCGATCCCGCTCACCCACGTGAGCCTGGATTTCCAGCTGGAGAGCTCCCCGCCGGCGGTGCACTGCACGGCCACTACGCGCACGGCGGGACAGACGGGCGTGGAGATGGAGGCGCTCACCGCCGTGCAGGTGGCGCTTCTGACCATCTACGACATGTGCAAGGCCGTGGATCGCGGCATGAGCATGGAGGACGTGCGCCTGCTGAAGAAGGCCGGCGGCAAGTCGGGCGACTGGGGCCGGTCGCCCGCCGGGCAGTAACCCTGGCCCGCCGATCTCGCCGGTGTCCTGTCTCGGCGAGTCAGGCGGGCTAGCGCGCCGACAGGCGCATCGAGTTGACGAGCTGCTGCACGCGGCGCTTCACGTCGTTGCGCACGCGGCGGAAGGCATCCAGCTCGTCCTCGCCCTCTTCGGGGTCAAGCGGCGAGGCGATGGTCCACTGCTTCTCGCGCGCGCCGTTGGGGATCGGCGCATTGAGGCGCTCGTCGTGGGCGGCGATGGTGATGATCAGGTCCGCCCAGGTGAGCAGGTCGCTGTTGATCAGCGCGGGGCTCGGGTGACCGAGGTCGATGCCGTCCTCGCGCAGCACCTCCATGGTGCGCGGGTCGGTGCGTTCCGAGGCGAGTCCTGCCGATTTCACGTCGATGATGTCGCTACCGAGCTTACGCAGGTAGGCCTCGGCCATCAGCGTACGATGGATGTTGTTCGCGCCGAGAAAGAGGATGTGCGGTTTGCGGCGCACGCCGCTCGATGATTCTGTCGCCATTTATCCCTGCTCCAACAGATTGCGAAGATCGATTACGGCGGCGTTGGCGCGCGAGAGGTAGGACGCCATCACCAGCGAGTGGTTGGTGACGAAGCCGAAGCCGCTGCCGTTGAGGATGACGGGACTCCAGATGGTCTGCTGGGTGGCCTCGAGTTCACGGATGATCTGGCGCAGGCTGATCACGGCATTCTTCTTTTCCAGCGCCGGGCCAAAGTCGTGCTCCGCGGCCTTGAGGAAATGCAGCAGCGCCCAGGCCGAGCCGCGCGCCTCGTAAAACACGTCGTCGACCTCGAAGCGCGGCGTCTTCACCACCATCTCGGCCGGTCGCTGGGTCGACTGTCGCGCCGCGGCGTCGCCGGCAAGGTCGGTGTTGACGCGGGCCTGGCCTACGCTGGCCGCCAGGCGCTGCGACAGCGATCCGAGGCGTTTCTCCACCATGGCGAGCCACTCGCGCAAGTTGTCGGCGCGGGCGTAGAACTGGGCATCGCTCTGTTGCTCGTCCGCGAGCCGGGCGAGATAGCGTTCCAGGGCGCGAATGCCGGTGCGGTATTCGCGTTCGCTCGGCGGGAACATCCAGGATTCGCTGTCGAAGCTGAACTGCGGCTCGGCGATGATCAGGTCCGGGTCCTCGGCCGACTGCGACTGCGAACGGCTGATGTCGCTGCGCAGGGCGCGCGACAGGTCCCGCACCTGCACCAGCACGCCATACTCCCAGTTGGGGATGTTGTCGAGGTACACGCCGGGCGGGGCGATGTCGTTGCTCAGGTAGCCGCCGGGTTTGTCGAGCAGGGTGCTTGCCACGCGGATCAGGGTGGCGGTGGTGACATGGCCGGTGACCATGCGCTCTTCCTGCCCGCCGGCTCGCTCCAGCGCGTGCGCGTGGACGTCGAACGGTGCCGGCTCATTGCTCCACAGCATGCCGAGAATCAGCACGATCGCCACTAAGGTGGCGACGAAGATGCCGGCGCTCCAGACGATGCCCCGCTGGCGCCAGGTCGCGGGGTGATAAAGACGCAGCAGGCGCCCGCCCAGGCGCGAGAAGAAGTCGCCCACGGCGGCGAACCAGTTGAGCAGCGTGTTACGCATCAGCCTGTCTGTCCCCCGGCTCCGAAAAATGTGATGGCGATCATTGTACGCAAAAGTATGCAGGACGCACGCTGCCGTGCCGCGGAATGTGGGGCCTGTCACTCCCGGGGCCGGAGCCGCTATGATTACTGCATGACATCCAAATCAATCACTGGAACGAATTAGGTCACCCGGAGGGTTCTCGCATGAAATGGCTCAAGTGGGCAAGCTGGGCGGCACTGGCAGTGGTGCTGGTGCTGGCAGTCGCCATCGGCATCTTCGTGGCCACCTTCGATCCCAACGCCTACAAGGAGCAGATCACGCGCGGCGTACACGACGCCACCGGCCGTGACCTGGTCATCGAGGGCGAGATCGGGCTGACCTTCTTCCCGCTCGGTTTCAGCCTGGGCGAGACGCGCCTGAGCAACGCCGAGGGATTCGGCGAGGAGCCCTTTGCCAGCGTCGATGAGGTGGGGGTGCGCGTGGCCATCCTGCCGCTGCTGAAGAACGAGGTGCGCGTCGACCGGGTGGTGCTGCGCGGCCTGACGCTCGACCTGCAGCGCAACGCCGAGGGGGTGAGCAACTGGGACGACCTGGTGCCCGCCGCCGAGGAGGACGCTGTGCCGGCCGAGGCGGAGGCGCCCCGCGAGGCGCGGCCGCTGCCGACCATCTGGGTCGGCGGCGTCGACATCACCGAGGCGCGCGTGTCCTGGCGCGACGCCCAGGCCGGCACCGAGCTGCGCCTCGATCCGTTCAACCTCACCACCGGCGCCTTCGAGTTCGGCGAGCCCATGGACCTGCGCATGGACTTCCGCATCGAACAGGGTAGCCCGGTCACCGTGCTCACCGCGGCGCTGGAAGCCGAGGTCACCGCCGACCCGGTGGCCGGTGCCTACCGCATCGCCGACCTGGTGCTGGATGCGGCCGTCAGCGGCCGGGACATCCCGGCCGGGCGTGTCGAGGCGCGGCTGGCCGCCGATATCGTCGCCAACCTGGAGGCGCAGACGGCCGAGGTCTCGGGCCTGCGCATCGATGCGCTGGGCATGCGCCTCATCGGCGCGGTCTCGATCACGGACCTGATCGACGACCTCAAGCTCACGGGCAACATCGCCTCGGATCGCTTCAGCCCGCGTGACGTCATGCGGCAGCTGGCCATGGAGGTGCCGGAGACGGCCGACGCCCGGGTGTTGAGCAAGGCCGAGTTGCGGGCCGATTTCTCCGCCACCACCGAGCGGGCCGACCTCAAGGCCCTGACCGTGGTGCTGGACGATACCACGTTGCGCGGCAACGCCCAGGTCAGCAACTTCGAGAGCCCGGCCATCGGCTTCGGCGTCACCGTCGACGCCATCAATGTGGACCGCTACCTGCCGCCCACGCCCAGAGAAGCGGCCGCCCCTGCCGAGGCCGCCGACGAGCCGATCGAGTTGCCGGTGGAGATGCTGCGCACCCTGAACCTGAACGGCACGGCCGATGTCGGCGAGGTGATCGTGGCCGACGTCATTCTCACCGACATTCATGCCACGCTGGCGGCCAGGAATGGCCTGCTGCGGGTCGAACCCTACTCGCTCAAGCTCTACAGCGGTGTGGTCAACGGCAAGGCCAGCCTCGACGTGCGTGGCGCCACTCCCGCCTACAGCGTGCATCAGGAACTCAAGGGCATGGACATGGGGGCGCTGCAGACGGACATGCTGGAGAAGACCTGGCTCAGCGGCCAGACCGAGCTGGTGGCCACGCTCGCCACCAGCGGCGATCGCATCAGCGCCCTCAAGCGCGGGCTCAACGGCAACATGAGCTTCGCCTTCAGCGACGGCGCCATCCAGGACGAGAAGCTCGCGCGCACCGTGCGCCTCATCGAGACGACCATCTACGAGGACCAGACCACGGGCGAGGGCGGTACCCAGGAGGTTCGCTTCACCAGCATGAAGGGTACGGTGACCATCCGTAACGGTGTGGCCACCAACAAGGACCTGCATGTGCTCACGCCTATCCTGCAGGCGAAGGGCGAGGGCAGCGTGAACCTGGTCGAGGATCGCATGGACTACAGTTTCGGCGTCGCCAAACTGGGCGGTACGCGCACCTTCCTCTACACCACCGTGAAGGGGCCGTTCAGCGATCTCAGCTACAAGCCGGATCTCCAGCGCTTTGCCAAGGACAAGCTCGGCGACAAGGTCGACACCCGCGTGGACGAGAAAAAGGAAGAGCTCAAGCAGGACCTCAAGGAAAAGGCCAAGGACAAGCTCAAGGGCTTGTTCGGCCGCTAGTCCCCCGCGGGCGGAACCCGGGGGGTTCGGGAGTTCCTGTCATTCCGGCGAAGGCCGGAACCCGGTATCGAGCTGTCGCGTCGTCACCCTGGGTGACGCGGGTTCCCGGCCCCCGTCAGGATGACGGTTCGGTTATCGCGTCACGCCTTCCGCCATCGCAGGGGCGAGCCGGAAACCGGTGCCCGGACGGCGATGCCGTCCGGGTCCTGCTCAGAACCGCTGCTCGACGATCAGCCGGATCCCGCGGTGCCGGGTCTCGCTGCGGGGCTCGTGGACGATGAACGGGCCATAGACCACGTCGTCGCTGCGCCCGAACTCCCATTCCTCCCAGTAGACCTCGGCGCCCACCGACCAGTCGTCCGGGCTTTGGTGCAGGTAGCGGCCCGTCAGGCGAAAGCCGGTCTCGGAACCCAGGTCGAGTTTCAGGTCGCCGAAATCGACCACGGTCATCTCCGGGTCCTCGATGTACAGGGCCTCGGCACGCGCCGACCACTGGTGGCGGTTGCGCGCATACAGCACGGCATCGATGCCCATGCGCAGTTCCCACCAGCGGTATTCCTCCAGCAGCCCGCCCACCATGCCTCCGACCAGCGGGTTGTAGGCCGGCTGGATATCGCGGTCCCAGGCCACGTAATCGGCGCCGCCGATCAGCTTCACCCGTTCGGGTAAGACGGCAAACTCGTAGTCCAGGCCCAGGCGAAACAGCAGCGTATCCGTGTCGGTCTTGTGCGGTACACCCGTCTGGGTCTGGCCGTCGTAGTCCACGGTCCCGCCTGCCAGTTCGAACTTTCCGCGCAGCCCGTGGGGACCGCTGGTACTGGCGAGCGACATGCCGAAGCCAAGCAGCGGCCCGGTCTCGCCGTCCAGGAAGGTCCCGTCATCCGCATACTCCGTGTAGTCGAAGTAGTGGACGAAGGGGTAGGCGCGGAACTCGGCCGCGAGCGCGGCCGGCGCGGCGATGAACATGGAGAGGAGAAGGCAGGCGGACGGGGACGTACGTTTCATGGGATCTTCATGCAGGGAGAGGCCGGGCTGCGCCCGGCCTCTCGCGCAGGTGGCTATGACGCCTCGGTATGCATTAGTAGTCATACCACGGGGTGACAAGGTACCCCGTGTTGTTCCAGCCGATCGTCGGGGATAGGTAGTAGCTTTGTTCGTAGCCGTCGGTCAGCGGATCGCTGTCGACCTCGACATAGAACGCCCCATCGGCGTCGGGATCGCCACCGGTCACCGCGGTGGCGGTAATGCGCAACGAGGTGCCGTCTGCACCCACGACTTCAATCTGCCCGTCCACCGGGTGCCAGGTCCCCACCACAAACGTCCAGGGCGTGACAGAACTCACGCTCACCGTGCCGTTGATGTCTGCATGGCCGCAGTGCAGCGTGTAGTCGGTGGTGTAGGTGATCGTGTCGACCCCATCGTAATCGAAGACAAAGTTGTACGACGATATCCCTTCGTAGATGCCGAGGTTCGGAATGGTGTAGCCGAAACCGTTGCCCCACAGTGCCATGGCCAGGTCGTAGCCGTCGGAAGAGCTGATCGACATGTTCAGGTCGCCGCCCAGGATCGGGTAGCCATAGGCTGACCCCGTATCGCAGTCGAAAAAGCGCATGGAGGCCGACATGGTCAGCGGGTAGTCGAGTGCGATGATGTCGCCCCAGTCGTCGATGTAGAAATTGCTGTCGGGGGTAACTGTTGCGCTAATCGACAGGCTGCCGCCGAAATCGCACTGCCCGGAGGCGGATTCCGTCAGCCCCGTAGGATTCGGGGCGCCGGGCGTGGCGCCCTTGGCGGTGTGCGAGGCCAGTTCGAAGATATTGGTGTAAGCGGGTTGCGAGACTACGCCGACCGGGCTGCCCTCCGAGGCGATTTCGTCGGCCGCGAGGACCGAGAGGGCAATCGTCACCGAATTGGATTCGTTGATGGAGGCCGCGGCGGTCGGGATGTCGGCGCTCATGGTTGCGGTAGGACCGCCGCTGCTGCCGCCGCAGCCGGCCAGTGCGAGCGAAAGGGTGGTGGCGGTGACCGCCAGGGCAAGGCGCTTCATTTGTGATTCCTCCCTGAAGGGTTGTTATCGAGCCCGCGCAAAGATTTGCACAAAAACTCTGTGGTATCAATCGCGGGCCCGGTGTAGGGCGCGGCGCCTCAAGGGATCGCGAGTGAACTATGCTCCTTAAGTTCTCGGAAGGATGGATGCCATGCGTCTGTTGCGATGCCTGCGGCCGTGGCTGCCCGTGGGCCTGCTCGCCCTTCCGGCCTCGGCCGCCGAGGTCGAGCAGCTCGAAACCGGGCACCAGGCCGGTGAGTACACGCTCACGATGACCGTCACGCTTGCGGCGGCCGCGGGGCCGGTGCGGGCCGTGCTCACCGACTTCGAGGGGCTCGTCGCCGTGAATCCCGCGATCATCGTCAGCGAGGTATTGCCGGCGGAAGACCCGGATGTCGAGCGGGTGCGCACGGTGATTCGCCGCTGCGTGCTGATCTTCTGCCCCGAGCTCGAGCGGGTCGAGGATGTGCTGGTCATGCCGGACGGCAGTCTGGAAGCCGTCATCGTGCCGGAACTGAGCGACTTCTCGAGCGGGCAGGCCAGCTGGCAGTTCGAGGACTTGGACGCCGCCACGCGGATTGTGTACCGTGCCCGCTTCACCCCCCGGTTCCGGGTGCCGCCGCTGATCGGCCCGGCCATCGTCAGGGCCGCGCTGCGCGACGAGGCCCGCATCCTGTTCGACAACGTGGAGCGCGATGCCCGGGCGGGAACCCTCCCGACACACGACGAGTGACATGGACAACTTCGCCCGCGCATTGCTCAGCTGGTTCGACGAACACGGCCGCAACGACCTGCCGTGGAAGCAGGGCATCACCCCCTACCGCGTCTGGGTCTCCGAGATCATGCTGCAGCAGACCCAGGTCGGCACCGTGATCCCGTACTTCGAGCGCTTCATGGCGCGCTTCCCCGCGCTCGCAGCCCTGGCCGAGGCCCCGCAGGACGAGGTGCTGCACCACTGGACCGGGTTGGGCTACTACGCCCGCGCCCGCAACCTGCACCGGGCCGCGCAGGTCGTGTATCGCGAACACGGGGGGCGGCTGCCGACCGAGATCGAGGCGCTGCGGGCCCTGCCGGGCATCGGCCGCTCCACCGCCGGGGCGATCCTCGCCCAGGCGCATGGCCAGCGCCATCCCATCCTCGACGGCAACGTCAAGCGGGTGCTGGCCCGCCACCACGCCGTCGGGGGGTATCCGGGGCAGGCGTCGGTGCTCCGCACGCTCTGGGCCCACGCCGAGGCCCATACCCCGCACGAACGGGTGGCCGACTACACCCAGGCGGTCATGGACCTGGGCGCCACGGTCTGCACGCGCGCCCGCCCGCAGTGCGAGGCCTGCCCGGTCGCCGCTGGCTGCGAGGCCCGCGCCCGGGGCCGCCAGGCCGAGTTCCCCGCGCCCAAACCGAGAAAGCCCCTGCCCGAGCGCGAGACGGTCATGCTCCTCGCCCTCAATCCTGACGACGAGATACTTCTCGCCCGCCGTCCCCCCAGCGGCCTGTGGGGCGGGCTCTGGGCCTTCCCGGAGTTCGAGAGCATCCACGCGGCGCGCGACTGGTGCAGCCGTGAACTGGGTGCCGGCGTGGGGGCCGAGACGGTCTGGGAGAGCGTCTCGCATACCTTCAGCCACTTCCGCCTGCACATCACGCCACTGGTACTGCGGCTCGAAAACCCCGCAAACGGTGTGATGGAAGCCGATCGGCAGGTCTGGTATAACACTTCGCTTTCGCCACCGGGCGGCTTCGCCACACCGGTGAAACGTCTCATCGAGCGTTTACGCGCAGAACTGACAGGAGCAAGCAATGGCTCGCATGGTGCAATGCGTCAAGCTGGGTAAGGAGGCCGAGGGCCTCGACCTGCCGCCGTACCCGGGGGATCTCGGCAAGCGGATCTGGGAGAACGTCTCCAAGGAGGCATGGCAGGCGTGGCTGCGTCACCAGACCATGCTCATCAACGAGTACCGCCTGACCCCGGTCGACCCCAAGGCCCGCAAGTTCCTGGAAGAGGAAATGGAAAAGTTCTTCTTCAGCGGCGAGGAAACGGCCAAGCCGGAAGGCTACGTGCCGCCGGAATCCTGAGTCGACCCTTGACGCCGAAGGGGCGAGCCGCTTTAATAGGCGGCTCGCTCGGCAGGGGCCCCTGCCAGCGGCGCAAGATCAGGCCAGGTAGCTCAGTTGGTAGAGCAGGGGATTGAAAATCCCCGTGTCGGCGGTTCGATTCCGTCCCTGGCCACCATATCCTTCTTCGAAGGCCACGGCTTACGCCGTGGCCTTCGTCGTTTCTGGGTGCCGGAATCGAACCCCGCCCGTCTTGTCCGATGTTCCGGGATCATGAGTCGTCGCTTCACGCCCCCCCTTGCGGGCCCGCCGGTGCACGCGCGGCTGTCCGCCTGGCTGGCGGGTTTGCTTCGGTCCCGGGCTGGACGGCCTAACCCTCTGGGCGGCGGTGACACGCCTTGTGGGGTGTGGCCACGCGCCTTAAGCTAGCGCGATGACCGATATCCCCCGTACCCCGCCCTTCGACCTCTCCGTCATCCCCGAGCCGCTGCAGCCCCCGGTACGCCATGCCTGGGAGACCTTCACCGAGGGCCTGGAGCGCGCAGGCATGGCCTGCCCGGAGTTGCCGCCGGAGACGGCGCGGGTTTGGGCGACCAGCCGCTTCGTGGCCCAGGCCTGTGCGGGCGACCCGGCGCTGTTGGCGGGGCTGCTGGAGAGCGGCGACCTGCACCGCATCTACGCGGCGGGCGAGCTCGAGGCGCGTGTCTGGGCCTTCGTCGGCAAGGCCGGCGACGATGCGGCGCTGGACCGGGCGCTGCGTCAGCACCGCCGCCGCGAGATGCTGCGCATCGCCTGGCGCGACCTCGCCGGGCTGGCGAGCCTGGACGAGACCCTGCGCGACACCACCGACGTGGCCGAGCACTTCACCGACGCCACCCTGGACTGGCACTACCGCCGCCTGGTGGCGCGACATGGTGTGCCGCGCAGCCGCGCGGGCGCGGCGCAGCGACTGGTGGTTCTGGGCATGGGCAAGCTGGGCGGCGGCGAGCTGAACTTCTCCTCCGACATCGACCTGATCTTCGCCTACCCGGAGGACGGCGAGACCGACGGGGAGCGGGCGCTGGACAACTACCAGTTCTTCCTGCGCCTCGGGCAGCGGCTGATCAAGTCGCTGGACGCCATGACGGCCGACGGTTTCGTCTTTCGCGTGGACATGCGCCTGCGCCCCTTTGGCGATGCCGGCCCGCTGGTGATGAGCTTCTCGGGGCTGGAGGACTACTACCAGGCCCACGGTCGCGAGTGGGAGCGTTACGCCATGATCAAGGCGCGGGTGGTAGCCGGCGACCGGGCGGCGGGCAAGGAGCTGCACGCCATGCTGCGGCCCTTCGTCTACCGGCGCTACCTCGACTACGGCGCCTTCGCCTCGCTGCGCGAGATGAAGGCCATGATCAACCGCGAGTCGGTGCGCAAGGGGCGCATCGGTAACGTGAAGCTCGGCACCGGCGGCATCCGCGAGATCGAGTTCATCGGCCAGGCCTTCCAGCTGATCCGCGGCGGGCGCGACCCGCACCTGCAGGTGCGCGCCATCCGCACCGTTCTCTCTCGCCTGGTGGAGCGCGAGCTGCTCCCGGCCTTCGTCGAGCAGCAGCTGCAGGCCGCCTACGCGTTCCTGCGCCGCACCGAGAACCACATCCAGATGTGGGCCGACCAGCAGGCACATGCCCTGCCGGTCGAGGACGAGGCCCGCCTGCGCCTGGCCTGGTCCATGGGTTTCGATGACTGGGACGGCTTCTTTCGGGTGCTGGACCGCCACATGCGTCACGTTCACGAGCACTTCACCCAGGTCTTCGGCGCGCCGCAGACCGGCGAGGACGAGGGCGAGGCCCCGGCCGGGGAGCACCAGCTCACCGCCCTCTGGGAAGGCGGTCTGGGCAGCGACGTGGCGGTGGCCGCGCTGACCGAGGCCGGTTTCGAGGACCCGGCCGAGGCCCTGCGCCTGATCGACGAGCTGCACCAGGAGCGGGTGGTGAAGACGCTCACCAGCACCGGGCGCAAGCGTCTCGACCAGCTCATGCCGCTGCTGATCGGCGCGGCCGGCGGCACCGAGTTCCCGGCCCTGGCGCTGGAGCGCACCCTCCGGCTCATCAAGACGATTGCCAAACGCTCGGTGTATCTCGCCCTGCTGGTGGAGAACCCGCTGGCGCTCTCGCAACTGGTGCAGCTCTGCGCCGAGAGCCCCTGGATCGCCGAGCACGTCACCCGCCACCCGCTGCTGCTCGACGAGCTGCTCGACCCGCGCAGCCTCTACGCGCCGCCCGATCGCGAGCGACTCGCCGTGGAGCTGGCCGAGGAACTGGCGCAGATCGACCCGGACGACATGGAGCAGCTGATGGACCGGCTGCGCCAGTTCAAGCAGGTGCAGGTGCTCAAGGTGGCTGCCGCCGACGTGATGGACGTGCTGCCGCTGATGAAGGTGAGCGACCAGCTCACCTGGATCGCCGAGGCGGTGCTCAACGAGGTGCTGGCCATCGCCTGGCGCCAGCTCCTCAAGCGCCACGGCCACCCGCGCTGCGAGGTGGACGGCAAGTCACGCAAGGCAGGCTTTGCCATCATCGCCTACGGCAAGCTCGGCGGGATCGAGCTCGGCTACGGCTCGGACCTGGATATCGTCTTCCTGCACGACAGTGCCGGCGAGGAACAGTACACCGACGGCGAGAAACAGCTCGACAACGCCACCTTCTTCGCCCGTCTGGCCCAGCGCATCATCCACATCCTCACCGCGCTCACCCCCGCCGGCACGCTCTACGAGGTGGACACCCGCCTGCGCCCCAGCGGCGCCTCCGGGCTCATGGTCAGCAGCCTCACCGCCTTCACCCGCTACCAGCGCGAGGAGGCCTGGACCTGGGAACACCAGGCCCTGGTCCGCGCCCGGCCGGTGGCCGGCGACCCGCACATCCACGCGGCCTTCGATGCCGTACGCCAGGAGATCCTCGCCCGCCCGCGCGATCGCGATGCCCTGCGGCGCGAGGTGCGCGAGATGCGCGAGAAGATGTGGGCCGAGCACGGCAGCCGCGAGGAGGGTCTGTTCAGCCTCAAAAAGGACCCGGGCGGTATCGCCGACATCGAATTTATGGTGCAATATGAGGTTCTGGCTTACGCCCACGAATACCCGGCCCTGTCGGTGTACACGGACAACATCCGCATCCTTGAAGCCCTGGCCGAGAGCGGCCTGATGCCGGCGGACGACACCGCCCTGCTCACGGATGCCTACCGCGCGTTTCGCGACCGGGTGCATGAGCTGACCCTGCAGGAGCTGCCCGCCGTGGTGCCCGCCGAGGCCTTTGCCGATTATCGCGAAAAGGTGCGGGGCCTGTGGCGCGTGATCATGGAAGACTGAGGGTTGGGTCGGGGCGAGCCCCATCCCTTTGTTTAATGTTTAAAGACTGCGGCCCGGCCGCGGGTGAGCGAGGAGAGAGCAGCAATGTCGATGGCCGACCGTGACGGCGTGATCTGGCTGGACGGAGAACTGGTTCCCTGGCGCGAGGCCAAGGTCCACGTCCTCACCCACACCCTGCATTACGGCATGGGCGTCTTCGAGGGCGTACGCGCCTACAAGACAGGCCAGGGGCCGGCGATCTTCCGCCTGGGGGAACACACCGATCGCCTCTTCGACTCCGCCCACATCCTCGGCATGCACATCCCGTGGAGCAAGGAAGAGATCAACGAGGTCCAGCGCGCCGCGGTGCGCGAGAACGGTCTGGAGTCCGCCTACCTGCGCCCGATGTGCTTCTACGGCGCCGAGGGCATGGGTCTGCGCGCCGACAACCTCAAGGTGCACTGCATGGTCGCCGCCTGGGAGTGGGGCGCCTATCTGGGCAAGGAGAACATGGAGCGCGGTATCCGCATCCGCACCTCCTCCTATACCCGCCACCACGTCAACATCGCGATGTGCAAGGCCAAGGCCAACGGCAACTACATGAATTCCATGCTGGCGCTGCAGGAGGCCCTGCGCGACGGCTACGACGAGGCCCTGCTGCTGGACATCGACGGCTTCGTGGCCGAGGGCAGCGGCGAGAACTTCTTCCTGGTCAAGGACGGCGTCATCTACACGCCGGAACTGACCTCCGCGCTCAACGGCATCACCCGCAAGACCCTGCTCACCTTGGCCGGCGAGCTCGGCATCCCGGTGAAGGAAAAGCGCATCACCCGCGACGAGGTGTACATCGCCGACGAGGCCTTCTTCACCGGTACCGCCGCCGAGGTCACGCCGATCCGCGAACTCGACAACCGCAGCATCGGCGCAGGCACCCGCGGGCCGATCACCGAGCGCCTGCAGTCCCTTTATTTCGACGTGGTCCACGGCCGTCACGATGGTCACCAGGACTGGTTGACCCCGGTTAAAGCCTGAGGAGAGACCCATGCCCAACCCGCATACCGCCGATCACCAGGATCAGTACAAGACCCCCAACGCGCAGCAAAGCGTCGAGATCACCCGCGCCGACCTGCCGCTGCACTGCCCGATGCCGGGTGCGAGCCTGTGGAACTCCCACCCGCGCGTCTTCCTGCCCATCGAGGATGCGAAGGACAAGACCTACATCTGCCCGTATTGCGGCACGCACTACGTGCTCAAGGATTGAGAGGGCGTGAGGGGTTAGGTGTGAGGTGTTAGACGTCTAAATCGCGCCTTGCAGCGCTCCTACGCGACTCGCGACTTGTAACGTGCGAGTTGCAACTTGCAACTTGCAACTCGAAAACGCCCGGCCCCAAGCCGGGTGTTTTTCGATCGGATTCACTTCACCAGCTGGGAGATCACCTTGAAGTGCGGGTGGCTGGCGTCGCGCATCCACTCGAACAGCACCGATTCCATGTTGGTGACGGTCACGCCGGCCTGGCGCAGACGCTGCATGGCGTTGGCGTGGTGAGCCGGGTTGCGCGAGCAGGTGGCGTCCTCGACCACGAACACCTCAAAGCCGCGGACATGGAGATCCAGCGCGGTTTGCAACACGCAGACATGCGCCTCGATGCCGGCGATGACCACCTGTGAGTGGGTCTCGCGGTCGAGCTGGCCGCCGAGGCCGGGGGCGCCGCAGCAGGAGAAGCTGGTCTTCTCGAACACCCGGCCGTGACTGACGAGGTCGCTGCGCAGCGACGAGTCGGTTGCGCCCAGGCCCCTGGGGTACTGTTCGGTGGCCAGCAGCGGTACGCCCAGCAGGCGTGCCGCCGAGATCAGGGCCGAGCTGGCCTTCAGCACGCGCAGCCGGTCGGCCTGGGCCATGGCGCCCAGCAGGCGGTCCTGGATGTCGATCACCAGCAGCTGGCTGTCGTGCTGGCGGCAGAGTGCCGGCAGCGTGGGTCGCGGGATCTCGTCGGTATCGCTCATCGTCGGCGCCTTACTTCAGCCAGTTGTTGACGGCTTCCAGGTCCTCGCGGGTCAGCATGCCCGCGGCCTGCTTGAGGCGCAGCGTGTTCAGGATGTAGGTGTAGCGTGCGCTGGCATAGTCGCGTTCGGCGCCGTAGGTCTCGCGCAGGGCGAGCAGCACGTCCACCGAGGTACGGGTGCCGACCTCGAAGCCCGCCTGGGTCGCCTCGGCGGCGGTACGGGTGGAGATCAGGGCCTGCTCCAGGGCGTTCACCCGGCTGATGTCGGAGAGCACGTTGAGGTAGGACGCGCGGGTCTGGCGCGAGGTCTCACGGCGGGTGAGCTCCAGTTCCTCCTGGGCCTGCTGGAACAGGCTGCGGGCCTGCGAGGTCAGCGAGCTGGTGCGCCCGCCGGAGAAGATCGGCAGGTTGGCCTGCACGCCGATGGAGGTGTCCTCCGAGGTGAAGTCGGAGGTCGAGGAGCCGATGCGGGTGCTGGAGTTGTCGAACTCGCTGTAGCTCGCCACCAGGTCGAAGGTCGGGTAGTGGCCGGCGCGCTGGCGCTGGATCTCGCGGCGGGCGCGCTCGGTGGCGTAGCGGGCGGCGCGCAGCGAGAGGTTCTGCTCCAGGGCGCGCTCTTCCCAGGCCTCGAGATCCAGCGGTTCGGGCCGGGCCAGCGCCAGCTGCTCGCCCAGTGGTGCCAGGTTTTCCAGGTAGCGGCCGGTGAGCACCTGCAGCGATTCGCGGGCGTTGTCCAGCAGGTTGATGGCGTCGATTTCGGCGGCCACGGCCAGGTCGTACTGGGCCTGGGATTCCTTCACGTCGGTGATGGCGATCAGCCCCACCTCGAAGCGACGCTCGGTCTGTTCCAGCTGGCGGGCGATGGCCTCCTTCTCGGCCTGGGCGAAGCGCAGGGTGTCCTCGGCGGCCAGCACGGCGAAGTAGGCCTCGGCCACGCGTGTGAACAGGGCCTGGCGCGCGGCGGCCAGCTCCGCCTCGGCCTGGGCGACGGTATCGCCGGCCTGCGAGAGCGCCACCCAGTACTGGTGGTTGTAGATCGACTGGTCGAGGCGCAGGGTCCAGCCTTCGGCGTCAGAGCTGTTGGTGCCGTTGAGCAGCGGATCGCTGGCATCGCTGATGGTCTGCTCGCGGTCCGTGATCTGGTAATTGAAGTTGATCTGCGGGAGCAGGAAAGAGCGTGCCTGGGGGTTGGCTTCCCGTGCCGCTTGGTAGGCCGCCTCGGCCGCGCGGATCTGCGGGTCGTTCTGCGCCGCGATCTCGTAGACGTCGAGCAGGTCTTCGGCCAGCGCCATGGGCGCCACGCAGAGAATGAGCGAGGCAAGGAGGTACTTGATCGTATTCTTCTTCATTGCGGTTGATGCTCCCGGGTGTGGGTGGGCCGCCATGCACATGTTGTTATTCTAGGGCAGTTGGGCCCCAAGGTGCAGGGTTGGTTCCCCGGCCCCCTCTGACGCGGGATCTCAGTATACGGGAACTGTCTCTTATACACATCTGACGCTGCCGACGAAGAGGATAGTGTAGATCTCGGTGGTCGCCGTATCATTA
>OMKS01000982.1_pt1 | contig 26197 bp, 17 predicted proteins | sample 1674721 | NCBI WGS metagenome assembly OMKS01 (sample SAMN06264996, study PRJEB25208) | sediment metagenome | isolation source: hot spring sediment | place: USA: California | collected 2014-09-02 | reverse complement strand
TCGGCTTCGGCAACGTTGAAATCGCCCATCTGCTGATAGTCGGCCGGTATCTCCACCGCGAAGTCCTCGGCCTTGCAAGGCACATTCCATTCAAAGTCCTTGCAGACGACCTCAATCTGCCCGTCTGCAAGGCGGCCCCGAATCGTCATCTCGACCACGAGGCCCGTCCTGATGTCTACCCAGATCTCGCCAATCGCGTTGTCGCCCATTCCTGCCGATAGACCGACCTGCCGGCACTCAAAACCCTGCTGTTCAACGCCGTTCACCGTGCGCGAACCCAGGTCGGTGTACCCGGCCTTGAGGAATTCCTGCACGATCCTGCGGGGGTCGGAATTCTTCCGACGGGCATCTTCCAGCATCTGTGGCGTGAGCGTGAACTTCGTATACCTTTTCTGGGTCGGCATCACGGAAATCATGACGCCTGCCGCCGGGTCCACGTAGGTCGTGCTGACCACTTGTCCGTCCACCGACGCGTCCATCCGCATCCCGTACTGCGCGGAGAAGACGGTTCGGGTCTCGGTCTCCATCTTCTGGCCCGCAGCCATACCGGGCACGCCGGCGATCGTGACGCGGCCCCGGTACACGAAGGACTCGATCTTCTCAAGCCGCTCGGCGACCTCGGCGAGTGTGATGTTGGCGGTTCCCTGAAAGAGGATCGCGCCCAAACCCACTGCGGCAAGGAACACCGCCGCAACGGCCAGTTTCCCAAATCGATTCATGACGAATCTCCTTACGGCGAGGCGGCCTGGCGCCGGCTCGACACGACGCAGCTTGAACTGCTGCTCGCGGAGAATCCTGGCCATCACCGCATCCGCCGCCTCTCTGTTTCTGTATGATCTGCCCTCGTCGATTAACCGGCCATGCAGCGTGGTGATCGCGTCCAGTTCGTCACGACAGGCCGCGCACGCCTCCAGGTGGTGTCCGACCGACTGCCGTTCAGGGTCGTCCAGCAGCCCTTCCACCCAGGCCACGAGTCTTTCTTTGCATTCAGCGCAATTCATTGTGACACCTCGCAATCCGGCACACTGGGCCGTTCTTCGAGCAGTTCCCGAAGTCGCGCATAGGCTCGCGACCATGTTTTGGTGATCGTTCCAAGAGGCAGGTCCAACTGGTCCGCGATCTCCTGACAGGAACGGTCACCGTAGTACCGCAACAGAATCAGCTCCCGGTAGAAGTCAGGCAACCGGGCGATCGTGTGTTCCAGGCCGAAATCGTGCGATGTCCGGGATGGCGGGTCTGCTTCCTGGGCCCGTCTCTGCAGGACTTGACGCTCCCGCCGTTGCCGCCGTTGCTGTTCGTGCACGACCCGGTTACAAATGCCCATCAACCAGGCGAAAAAAGACCTGCGCTTCTGGAGCTTGGCCAGGGCGAAATAGGCGCGAACAAAGGTCTCCTGCAGGACTTCCTCGGCTTGCTCCCGGTTGCCTAACTGGCCCACCGGATGGGCCATCAGCACAGGATGGTACCGTTGCACCAAAGTGATGGTAATCATCCGGGTGCCCGTCAAGGCAACGGGCGATGTAATGTTCATCATTTGCCGTCATTTCGGACACCTCGTTGCACCTTACCTGCACGACTCCAGCCCGTCAGGGCGTTTCTGTTCACGCGTCAGGTTCGAACCTCCGTAGCATAGTGACGGGCGAGGCCCATTTGCGACAAGAAAAACCGGGCGATGGTCCCTGATCGTTGCGGGTCGCCGCCGTCCAAGGTCGGTACAGGCCTCGGGCCCACCGCAAAACAGGCGTTCCTTCGACGTGGGATTTGTGGTATGGTGGCATGTCGTTTGTAAACGCAAGCTCTGTCTCAGTGGAGGGTCTTGGCCATGAAGAGGTCGAGTCTGTTGTCTGTGGTTTGTCTGGTCTGTCTGCTCGCCGTGCTGGCGGGGCCCGTCGCGGCCCAACGTCGGGAGATTCGCATCCCCGATATCCTGGGCTACCGCACGCTCAAGTGCGACTTTCACATGCACACGGTCTTCTCGGATGGTCTGGTCTGGCCGACGGTTCGGGTCGACGAGGCCTGGCGCGAGGGGTTGGATGCCATCTGCATCAGCGATCACATCGAGTACCAGCCGCATAAGGCCGACATCCCGACCAATCACAACCGTCCTTACGAGGTCGCCCTGGAACGGGCCAAAAAGGTCGGCTTGTTGCTCATCCGTGGAGCGGAGATCACACGGGAGACCCCTCCGGGCCACTTCAACGCCATCTTCTTGGAGGATATCAACCCGCTGGACACCAAGGAGTTCATGGACGTCATGAAGGCCGCCCGCGCGCAGGATGCCTTCGTGTTTTGGAATCATCCGGGCTGGAAGGCCAAGGGCGACGAGAACTACATCTTCCCCATCCACGAGGAGCTTCGCTCGGCGGGGCTGATCCAGGGGGTTGAGTTCTCCAATGGCCGCGGTTATTGGGCCGCCGCCCATGCCTGGGCCATGAAGCACAACCTGACGTTTGTGGGCAACAGCGACATTCACGCCCCGGCCGACAACGACCAGATCAACCCGGCCAACCATCGCACAATGACCTTGGTATTGGCCCGCGAAAAGACCATCCCGGCGATTCGCGAGGCCCTGTTCGACCGCCGCACCGTCGTCTGGCAGGGCAACAACCTGATTGGCCGACGGGCGTACCTGGAGGCGCTCTTCATGGCCTCGATCGAGGTGGAGCAGCCTCACCATCGCCACCAGGACACCGCCAGGATCAGCATCACCAACACGTCGGACGTGGATTTTGAGTGCCAGCGGACCGGCACGGTCGGCCCGGAGAAGGTGGTGCTGCCCGCCGGTGAGCGGGCCCAGTTCCGCGTCACCGTCAATGAGAACGGCTGGGCCCATCTGGCCTATACCATAACGAATCTCGTGACCGCGCCGGGCGAAGGCCTGGACGTGGAGTACATGCTCTACGCCGAGTGATGTCTTGGATGCGACGTGACCGCGGAGACCCACACCGGGTTTCCGCGGTCACGGTTTAACCGGCATACCACGCGGACTACCGTACGCCCGTGACCCGCATGCGGATGGCGTACAGCCCGCGGCTGGCGGTGATGAACAGCGTGTGCATGTCCTTGCCGCCGAAACATACGTTGGCCGTCCAGCGCTCGGGCACGTCAATCTGCCGGATCTTCTCGCCTTGGGCATTGAACACGATCACCCCCCGGCCCGTCAGATACACGTTGCCCTCGTTGTCGATGGTCATGCCGTCCGAGCCCAGCTCGCAGAACAGATGCTTGTTCGTCAACGAGCCATCGGGCTGAATCGCATAAGCATAGGTTTTGCCGGCGCGGATGTCGGCCACGTACAGCGTCTTGCCGTCGGGTGTGCCGATGACGCCGTTGGGCTGGACCAGGTCGTCGGCGACGCGCCGCAGCGTCTGGCCGTCGGCCGAGAGGAAATACACGCACTCGCCATCCTGCTCCTTCGGCCCGCGGTTCCAGTAGGGCCGCTTGTAGAACGGATCGGTGAAGTAGAGGCCCCCATCCGGCCGGATCCACAAATCGTTGGGCCCGTTGAGCAGCTTGCCCTGGTAGTCCTTGACCAGCACCACGTGTCGGCCCTGTTTGTCGATCCGCCACAGCTCGTTCTTGTCATCCGCGCAGGCCAGCAGGTGGCCTTCCTTGTCGAAATACAATCCGTTCGACCGCCCGCACGGCTTGAGAAACACCGTCAGAATGCCCTCGGTGTCCCAGCACAGAATCCGGTCGTTGGGCTGGTCCGTGAAGTACACGTTCCCCTCGGCATCGACCGCCGGTCCTTCGGTGAATGAAAACCCCCGACTCAGCAGCTCCAGTTCGGCGCCCGGCGCGACCACGTCCTCGGCCGCCGCCCAACCCGCACACGCCACCAGCATCCATCCGATCGTCCACGTTCTCATCACAGGCTCCTCACAACAGGTCACACACAAAGGATTCCATGCTCCCGCCTTCGTCGGCGCTTCAGTACGCTCCGCGAACCACCATCGGTGCGCTGTACAGGCTGGTCCGCGCCGTGATAAACAGGGTCATGCGTTCGGACCCCCCGAAGCACACGTTGGCCGGGCGTTCCGGCACCTCGATCCGTGCCAGCAAGGTGCCGGCCGGATTGTACACCACCACCGCGTCCGAGGTCAGGTAGACGTTGCCCCGCTCGTCCATCGTCATCCCATCGCACGCGACCTCCGCGAACAACTGCCTGCCGGTCAGTGACCCATCCGAGCGAATCCGATAGCGGTACACCTTGCCCGCGCCGTGATCGGCGACGTACAATAACGACCCATCCGGCGTGCCGATAATCCCATTGGGCCGGGTCATGTCGTCGATCACGCGGACGATTCCCCGCCCGCCCGGCCAGATGTAGTACACATGCTCTTCCATCTCCATGCCATCCCGCCCGCCGTACCGCGGATCGGTGAAGTACACGCCGCCCTTCGGATCAATCCACAGGTCATTGGGGCTGTTGAACCGCTTGCCCTCGTAGGCATCGGCCAAGACGCGCGTGGTGCCCCCGTCGGCCGGGTACATCACGACCATCCGGTTGCCGCCCGCGCAGGCCACCAGGTTGCCCCCCGCATCGAAGAACAGCCCGTTGGCCCCGCCCGTGTTGATCTTGTAGACGCTCAGCGTGCCGTCGAGCGACCACTGGTGGATCCGATTGTTGGGGATGTCGGTGAAATACACGTTGCCGTCCTTGTCCGCGGCGGGACCCTCGGTGAAGCGGAAATCCCCCGCCAGTTTCGTGACCGCCACCCCCGGCGCGATCACCGGCTTGTTCATGTCGGCTTCCGTGGTCGTATCGGGGGAGGACGGGGTCTGGCAGCCGAGACCCACGCACGCCAAGACGCATGAGAAAACGATGAGACGATAAAGCATGGCCGTTCTCCTTACTCGCTTGTGAACCCTGATAAACCCGTTCCGTGCCCCGCATTATACGCCCGTGCCGCGGCGGCCACAACCCACGACCGGGGCGCAGCCAAAGGGGCGGCCGCCCGGCGGACCGCCGCCCCTTGACGCATCGGATTGTCCGAAGACTCAGATGGGTTTGGTTTGGTCGCTCGCCTCACCGGCGGGCTTGGCGCCCTCCATGGATTCGGCGGCGGCCTTGACCTCCATCACGTGGGCCTTGGGTACGATAATATCCAGCTCCACGCGACCGGCCTTGCTCGACCGGCCGGCCACGACCACGTTGCTGCGGCTCTCGGCGTCGATCCGTGGGATTTCGGCGTCCTCGGGGGCGACCCGCTGGGCGAACGCCATGCCCATCTGCATGAGCCGAACGATGTTCAGGGTCATCACGAACTCGTTCTTCTCCGGTCCGCCGACCAACGCCAGGGCCTGCTCCATCTCCGAGCCCATCCCCCGGCTGCGGCCGCCCTGGACGCGGCCGATCAGTCGTTCCAGGCCTCGCTGTCCGCGGCCGCCCATCGCCATCACGTACTTGTCGCCGACGATGGCCCCATACCCTTCCAACCCGTCGCCGTACATCGCGCGAATCGCCTGGCTGGCCGGATCATCCTTCTGGGATGTGTCGAAGGAGATTTTCATGGCGTCGATCCGCACGCCGCGAAACTCAGCCACACCCGGCGTGTACTCGAAATCGGCCTTGATGCCCATCCACCCGTAGAGGTCGTCATAGACGCCCTGCTCCATGAGTTGGATGCTCTTGTCCAGCACCCGCTGGTAGGCTTTGGCATCGGCCAGGTCGATGACTTCCGTGATAGCGAATGGCGGTGTGCCCCGCCGCGCGGACATCGAGAAGGCCACATTGTCGCCCATTGCGTCGATGGATTCGTTCGTCAGATCACGGACCTTGGCCCAGTCGGCCTCGCTCATCGTCTCGCCCATCATCTCGCCGAACAGGTCCAGCATCGCGTCGTAATTCTTCTTCCACCCTTCCTTGCTGTCGATCCGACAGGCGAAGTTGATGGCCGCCCCATTCGGCAGATAGTCCAACAGGCCGATGGACCTTCCCGGGCGGCTGGCCGTCATCATCACGGCCAGGTCCGTTCCCGGAACGGCCACCAGCGTCGGGCTGAACCGCATCGCCTCGGCGCTGGGCTCAATCCCCACGGTCACGTATTCCACCTGCGAGAGCATGGCGTTGATGATCTGGCGATACATGCCGATGATCTTGGCCGGGGCAAAGCCCGGTCCCTGCTGTTGCTCATTGGCCTTCTGGAGCTCGGCTTCGATACCGGCAAAGGCCATCTCCACGAACGGGCGCACGAACCCGGCGGCCCGCTGCACGTTCCCGTAGACCCAGAGCGGCGCCTTAGCCGCCTGGGCCGCAACCGTGGCATCGAGGTAACCGGCCAATCGCCCCTGGCCCGATCGCATTTGCCCGGCGACCTTGCTCGGCAGGTCGCCCCGGTCGCCGTGTGTCGCCAGGGCGTAGCCGTCGTCGGCGCGAACCACGGTGGACATGACCATTCCGCCGTCCGGACCGCCGCGGAGCTTGTAGACCCCGCCGGCGTCGGGCTGACCCAATGCGGCATTATCCTTGACCAGTTGATCGAAACTCCGCACTGGAACAAGCAATCCCACGAGCATCTGCCCATCCTCACTGGCCATGCCGAACACGCCGATACTGCCGTCGGTGCGAACGTGCTTCAGCTCCGGATCGCCCACCAGGGAGCCCAGTTGAATCCTTGCGACGCCGAGGGGCAGTTCGCCTTCCGGGACTAATCCACTGAGAAAGGCCTCCAGTTGTCGGACTCCCGCATCCAGATTGTTGACGCGAACGCAAAACAAGCTGTCGGCCGGGACCAACTCGAACAGCCGATCCGTCGCCGCCCGACCCGGCACGACCGAACACAGGATCACCAGCCCCAGACACAGGACTCCCATGAATCTTTGCGAACCCCGCATGACACACCTCCTATCTTGAATTGGCCTCGCCCAGCCCGTCCCCGTGGATGGGCCCGCATACTGTAGGACGCTCAGTATAAACAGACGCTACAAAAAAATCCACGAAAAGCCGATGCTCGGGCGTTACAAGGGGCTGGCCCAGTGGCCCCGGAGCACGGATAATACCCCCATGTGCGACTCGGAACCCGTTGTTACTCATCATCGAAGCCGGCCCAATACCGCCGGACCGGGCATGTCATCCCGCCGGAGGCGTGATCCCGGCCTCTGGGCACGCTGGTGCATATCGGGCCTCGTTCTGGGCCTGCTCGTTGCGGCGGCCGGGTATCTTTTCATCTTCGATCCGGCACGTGAAGGCACATACCCCATCTGTTTGTTTCACCGATTCACGGGGCTGTATTGCGCCGGCTGCGGAACGGCCCGGGCCCTGCACCAGTTGCTGCACGGACGTGTCCTGGCGGCGCTGGATCTCAATCCCCTGTTGATCCTGGCCTTGCCCGTCTTGGCGTGGATCGGGGTTCCGCGCTGGATCGCCTGGCTGCGGGGCCGGCCCCGTCCCCGACGGCGCATCGGGATCGCATGGGTACTCGCGATCATCACCGTTGTCCTGCTGTACACCATCGCGCGGAACATCCCGCTTTGGCCATTCACGGTACTGGCGCCCTGAGGCGCACAACACCACCGGTTTCATCGACGCCGCGATGAAGCACTTGAAACCGACCGACTCGAAAGCGTTACTTGACCAGACGGATCGAGACCGGGTAGCGGTAGTCCTCGCCTTTGTTCGCCGCCACGCACGCCATGATGCACAGGACCAGGTCGGCAATCCCGACGACGGCAAGCAGTACGACGCCGATACACAGGGCGGCCGTAATGGCGCCGATGGCCCCGCCGATCGCCACCGTGATCTGGAAATTCAAGGCCTCTTTGCCCTGGCGGTCAATGAAGGGATCCTCATCCTTCTTGAGAAGCCACAGGATCAGCGGGCCCAGAAAGCCCGTGAAGAGCCCCAGCAAGTGGCACAGCATGGCCATATTGCGGGCGTTTTGGCTCGGGACGGAGGCTTCTTCCTACAAGGGCTGGCCGCCTTCCTGAGGCTGTTCCGTCTGCGGTGCATCATTCTGTTCGTCCATGCTTTTCCTCTCATTCAATGATCGATGCAGCCGATTTGAATTACGCCTTACGGTTTTCGGCACAGAAGCGGCCCATGAGCATCATCGCCTTGTTCGTCGCCTCGGCCGACCCGTCCATCTTGGCGAACGCATCCACGAGTTCATAGAGCCCGGGGTCCACCTCTTTTCGGCCATAATGATGCCCGACGTTAACAATGCCGGCATCGAGGCCATGCTCCATGGCCTTGGCCACGTACGCCCGGCAGATGCCGATCCGTCGGCCGGGCAGGTCGCGACAGCAATTACTGATGCCCAGCGAGCAGTGCACGCCTTTGAACTTCGGGTTGCTTCGGATTCGCCGGATCGTCTCAAACGCCCGATACGTATAGCCCGGCACACCCGGCTCCATGGGCATGTCGATGGCTAGGGGAAAGACCGTCGAGTCGAAGAAGATTTCGTCCGGCTTGAAGCCATGCTGCATGGCCTTGTCGAAGAGCTCCTCGGCCAAGGCAAGCAGCTCCTCGACCGAATGCGAGCCGCCGGGGCCCTGGGCCTTGTCCTCGCTGACCAGCAGACCGATAAACGCGAAATCATAGTCCTTCTTGAGCGGCATCATCGCGTCGGCCGTGTAGACCTTGATCGAGTTGACCAGCGGCTTGGGACCGTCCGTCCCGTCGCGATACCACTCGACCAGGCCGGCCTTGAGCACAGCGTCGTCGCTGCTGTCCAGGCATACCGGCACGCCGCGTCCCCAGCGCCGCACGAGTTTGACGTATTGCACCATCAGGTCGATGGCGAGCTGCGGGTCATTCTCGCCGAACGCGTCGACGTTGATCGCAATGTAGTCGGCGCCTTCCTCGGCCTGATCCTCAATCAGGGCCCGCATGTAACTCAGGGGACCGCTGTCCTTCTCATAGGCCCCGTCGCCGAGATCGACCAGTTCCTTCATGACCTTGCCGGTCTTCGGGATCGAGGCGTGGATCGCCTCGCCGATGGAGATCAGTGCGTTGCCCATGGTATGGTCCCTTCCAAACAGGTAGTTCAGGATGGACGACGTGTGCGCCAGGGTCGGGTTCCGGGGTTCGTGGAGGGCCCCGCGCAGCCGTTCCATCCCGCCGGGTGTGGCCGCGGCGGCATAGTAGATCTGTTCGCCACGGCAGGGCTGCTCGGTGTCGTTCCCGCAGTGGCCGTCGACCGTGGCGTCGCCGCAGGGCGAGTTGGCCAGACCCTTGGCGCAGCCCCCCAGCGTGCAGTAGCCGAAGTTTTCCGGCAGGTAACAATCGCCGCAGTCCTCACACTCGAAAAGTACGTACTTGGCCGCACGCTCCATGGCGTGGAAGCCGCGATACGCAACGCCGCGGCCCCGCTCGGCGCCCAACGCCCGCATCGTGCCACGCAACGCGCGGAAACCGGTGTGCTCGGGATCGAGCATCGCCCGGTGCATCATCTCGAACCACCGCCGTCGAAATCCGCGGCGCGCGGTCGCCGTGGTGGTGCGGCGGCCCTGCTCATCGTACAGATAGAACGCCCCCTCGCCCGGGCCGAACGACAGGTTTTCCTTGTAGGCCTCCCAGTCCGTGCCGATTTGGGCGGCCTGATTGAGGATCTCGGCAAACGTCGCGTAGTCCGGCAGACCGCCCAGGTCGACTCCGGCCGCGCCGAGGGCCCGGTACATGGCCACCTGTTGCGCCGCCCGGCTGACGGCCTGCTCGATGGTTTCGTTCATGACAGTCTCGAACAACCCGTCGCTGACATAGCAGCCCGGCAGGGCGCCGTCGTGCATCAGCCGGGCCGCCGGTGTCGCCTTGCTCAACAGATACACGTTGCCCACCACGGGCACGTCCAGGTGGCACTCTTCCAGGTAGCGCATAAGTTCGGCGGATTTACGCCAGTCCCATCCAACCTGCGTGATGAGAAAGGCCGCCCCGGCCGCCAGCTTCTTCTCCATCTTGAAGTACTGCTGCATTTGCGAGGCTTCGGTGTACTTGAAGGGGCTGACGGCGGCGCCGGCGGTCAGGATCGGCACCTGCTGCCACTGCCCGGGCCGAGCGGCCAGCCATGCGTCCCGGTTGAGCCGGGAGATCAGCTTCAACAGCGTCACCGAATCCAGGTCAAACACGCCCTTGGCCGTGAGGGGTTTATCACCCGTCAGGGCCAGGACCGTCCGGACACCCCGCTCTCGGAAGCCGACCAGCGAGCTCAGCAACGCGTCGGCGTTCAGGTCCTTGCAACTGATGTGGGGGATGACCTCCAAATCGCCTAAGAGATCCGCCTGCTGCACCTTGGCCAGCACGTCGCCAGGCTCGATATTCGCCACGCCGCCGGGGTTCTGTGGCAGCGTAATGCCCACGAAGTCAAACCCATCGGGGGCCGCCGCCGTGTCCGCATTGCGGTAATCGCTCAGAAACCGCTCTATCGGCGCGAAATTGTACCTCGGTCCACCGGTCAACTCGGCCACGACGGCAAAGCCCGACCGGTCCGTCAATACTCTTTTCAATTCTCTGTTCTGCACGCAAATCCTCCACTAAAACCTTGATGTGCAATACTACGACCTCCACGAGACTATACCCGCAGTTGGCTGGTCCTTCCACCGCAAATGCGACGCTTTCGGGCCATTCGGCCTTGCGCTGTTCGAAGAGAGGCCGGAAAACCCCAATACACAGGGCGTGATTCGACATGATGAAGACGAATAGCACGCAGGAGGACGCGACGTAACCCGTGCTGCCCGATTGTGGATAACCTGTGAATTGTCTCTTCGATTGGAGCCGGTCGCACAGGCGGGGGGCTTTCAGCCATGAAAACTCACCAGGGGTCGTGCCATACTGAATCGTCGGGGAAAATCTCCAATGTTAAGTCAGCATTTTAAATCCTTATAAAAAAAGGGCTTACATTCACACCGTCGGGTTGTGCAGAAATACCATTCGGTCGGTATAATGAAGCTTTCTGACGGTGCAAAAATAGGATGATTAGGAACTTACCGGACTTGTTCTGACGGCCGTGGATAACTTGCGGATAACTTCTAACATTTCCTTAATCTTCCAGCCATGGGGCACAGCTTTTTCCGAGCTTGAAAACGCCTGAACGTGAGGACCGGATATTGTGATGCCAGGGTCTTCTCGCGGCCGTTTACCGGTTAGTCGGGTTTCTCTGAGAAGACAGCCGGAGAGGCTCCTTCAAGAGGCCATCAAGCGGGATTTTAATGTCCGGCACGCCTTCTCAGGGTCTGGGGCATCCACAATGGCCGAGCCCACGGCAATGGTGCGAACGCCGGCGGCCAGAAGGGGGGCCAGCCGATCCGGGGTAACGCCGCCGATGGCAACATGGGCGAGATGCGCCTCATCAAGCAGTTGCACGCCCTCAGCCAGGTAGTCCAGCCCGGCGGGGGGTTCGTGGGGTTTCGTGGTTGTCGCATAGGCCGGGCCTAGGGCCACATACGTGGGCAGGGCCTCGATCGCCGCGGTAAGCTGCTCCGGGTTGTGGGTGCTTAATCCGACGATCATCGGCCGGGTGAACAGTCGTCTCGCGGCCTCAACCGGCAGATCGTCCTGGCCCAAGTGGACGCCATCGGCGCCGGCAAGGACGGCGATGTCCACGCGATCGTTGATGATGGCCATAACGCTTGCCTCCCGGCAGCGCTCGGTCAACAGGCGAGCCAGCTTGAGCGTGCGGCGATCCGTCAAGCCTTTGGGCCGAAGCTGGATGCAATCGGCCCCGCCGCGACAGCACGCGTCAATCGTACCGGTGATCCAGGCGTCCGTCTCATCGGGCGTTACGGTCAGGATCACGTACAGCCGCACCCGGGCAAAGCGCCGCGCCGGGTCGGCGTACATGAGGATCTGCTTCTCCAGGTCGTAGGCCTCGAATCGCAGCCCCTCCAGGTCCGTGGCCAACGGAGGGTCGAAGGTGCTCGCCGCCTCGGCCAGTGCCCGCAAGGCCTCGGTGAGGCGCCTGGCCGCAGCGGTGAAGGTGTCGGCCGGGTTGGCACGCTGCATCTGCCCCGGTATGGCCAGACCTCGGCCGACGTCGCCAGCCGTATCGCGGGCGGCGGCCAGGCGCTCGGTCTCGATCCGGACGAGCAAGCCGCAAAGACGGTGGCGAAGCGACTTGGCCCGGGCGCTGAGCGGGGGGCTGTTAAGTACGAACCGGCAGAACTCCTCGGCCACGCGCGCGGCCTCGCGGGCCCGGTTGAAATTCGCATCCAGAATGCGGTACAGGCTCTGATCCATGCGGGCATTATACGCGATGGCACAGGAGCGGGCCAGCCGCAGGAGGAACACGGGGCCGAGCCCGAGTCCGGGCCGTTCGAGCAGGGCACCTCACACGGTCGGGGCAGGGATTCAGGAAAAGCCGTAGGGCTGAAAACGAGCCGCTTGTATACTGAACGGGCCGGTCATAGTAGGTGTGCGTTTGAAGGAGGTTTTCTATGAATCGTCGTGGCTTCCTGAAGTTGGCGGCCGCAGGGGCAGGAGCGGCCATGTGTGGTCCGGTTTCGCGGCTGATCGCCGGCGAACCTCGGCCCAATTTCATCTTTTTCATCACGGATGACATCTCCGCCAGGGATCTGGGGTGTTACGGAAACCGCGCCATTCAGACGCCCAACATAGATGCCATGGCGACTGAGGGGGTGGTCTTCGACAATGCCTATTTGACGATCAGCAGTTGCAGCCCCAGCCGGTGCAGTATCATCACGGGCCGCTACCCTCATAACACGGGGGCCCCGGAACTGCACACATCTCTGCCCGAAAGCCAGCGCACGTTCATTCAGGAGTTCAAGAAGGCCGGCTACCACACGGTGATCTCCGGCAAGAACCACATGGCCAAGCCGGCGCCGTTGGGCTTTGACGTGTCCTCGGACAGTGGTCCGTCGGGCAGCGAGAGATGGGTGGGGCACCTGCGGGATCGCCCGAAGGACAAGCCCTTCTTCTGCTGGTTTGCCTCGCATGATGCGCACTACAACTGGCAATACGACGACAAGGCGCCGCGCTATGAGCCGCAGGACGTCTGGGTGCCGCCCATGTTGTACGATGGTCCCCTCACCCGGGGCGAGCTGACGGGCTACTACCATGAGGTCAGTCGAACGGATTACTACCTGGGCCAGATCAGAAAGGAGCTCCAGCGGCAGGGGATTGCGGAGAACACGTATATCGTCTACTGCTCCGACAATGGCCGCCCGTTTCCGCGGTGCAAGACGTACCTCTACGACAGCGGCCTGAAGACGCCCCTCATCATCCGGGGCCCCGGGGTTGTGCCGGGGCGTACCGACGCGCTGGTTAGTGCCATCGATTTCTCCGCGACGTTCCTGGACTTGGCGGGGTTACCCAAGCCGGAAACGGTGCAGGGGGTCAGCTTCCGCGAGGTCTTGAGCGATCATCGGGCACGCGTGCGGGAGGTGGCCTTTGCGGAACGCAACTGGCACGTGTATCAGTTGCACGAGCGGATGGTGCGCATGGGGGACTGGTTGTATATCTGGAATGCCTGGCCCGACAGGCACAACGTGTGTGCCGAGAGCGCCGCCTGGAGTTTTCCGGCGGCCAAGGAATTGTGGGATATGGCCGGGAAGGGGCGGCTTACCGAGGCTCAGCGGCTGCTGACGCGGCCCCGGCAGCCCGCGGAGATGCTTTTCAACGTCAAGAACGACCCGTATCAGTTCACCAATCTGGCCGGCGATCCGGCCTATGGCGCGGTTCTGGAACGGATGCGCGGGCTCCTGGATCAATGGAGGGAGGAAACGGCGGACACGGTTCCCACGAACCCGACGCCCGACCGCCAGTCCTTGCACGAGATGGGCACCAAGCAGGGTTTCCGACGTGGGGAGTTTCCGGGGGCGCAGCGCAACGCCACGGCGGTCGATCACCCCGGGCCGATCCGTCTCAACCGTTGAGAAGGGCCGGCCGAGCCCTTGCCCATCGTAGACACCGACGCCTGAGTGCTGAGATGGACTCGACCCGGTCTTGCAGATCAGGGCCCCGCGTCTGGCCAGGTGTCCAATAAAGCCAGGGGCCGTCGACGTGTGCCGACGGCCCCCGGTTCAACACGACACCCGTGCCTCGACTGTCAAAGGGCCGTCGGAAACGGGCCGAATCCGCCAGGAGAAGAAGGACAGAATCTTGGATTCGGCATCGGTCGTGCTGAATTGTGGAGCATAAAAGGACAGATCCTCCCGGTCGGCGGCCCCCCCGGCCGCCGACTCGTATCTGTCCGCTTGGAAGGCTGGGTCTTGTGCCTCGCGACGTTCAGAATCGCCGCGGCAGGCGGTATTCATAAGCCCGGTTTGTCAAAGAACGCATCGAAGCGTCCCTGCACGGCATAGTACAGAGGCCGTTTGTGACGCCGGCGTTACGGTTGTGTGCAGGTTTTGTTGCGATTTGACGGGAGAACATCGAGCGGCCAGGACTGCCGGGCGCAAGAAAAGGGCCGCACGCCCCGTGGAGACGTGCGGCCCACGAAGAGGCCCGTCCTGCGCTACGGTGCGCAGTCCGGCGCGCAGTCGTTCATCCACTCGGCGGCCAGCCGGGCGAAATCCGCCAGGTCGACACGGCCGGAGCGGTTGATATCGGCCCCGTTGCACCAGCCGCACGCGGCAAAGCCGATATAGTAGTGGTCGTTGAATTCGGCGCTGTATCCGGGCGGATCCCCGTACAGGTACCCTTGCCCATTAGTGGCGCGGGTGTAGGCCCGCAGCCGGAACTGGTAGGAACAGGCCTCCCACGGATTCAGGCCGGTGGAATCGGCGCTGTTGAACTCGGCATTGACCACGCCGGGCCAGTTGTCCGGCGGGATCGTGCCGGGGTAGCTCTGGCTGGCGATGACACCGGCGTAGTGGTTCTTGCCCCACAGGGCGTCCAGCACCCAGTACCGCAGGTATCCGTCCGGATGCCGCGCGGTGATCGTGAAGCGCAGATTCTCCTCCGGCTCCTGGAGCGTGATGACGCCGCATTCGGGGATTTCGCCGTCACTGCCGGGATCGTAGTTCGGATTGCTCGGATCGTACTTGACGCTGTGGATGACCGCTTCGACCGGCGAGTTGTTCACCAGGATGTCCAGATGGTCCAGGTCGTTGGCCGGCAGCGTCACGGGCAGCAGGATCGTGCCGCCTATAAAGCCGACCGGCCGATAGGCGCGGTAGGTCAACGTGTACTTGCCGTTGGCCAGGGACCGCGTATCCAACAGGACCCGCAGGTTCATGGCCGACCACCAGCCGGTGTAGGTCAGTTCGTACACGTGCTTGACGCCGCCGACCTCCTTGGCCCCGATGTGGACGACCTCGGTGAGCACGGTTCCATCGCCTTGGGGCAGGTAGTGGACCTTGTACAGGGCGCTGGTGATCGGCTCGTAGTCGTCCGGTTCGGTCGGCGGGGTGCTCTCGTCCGGCCACGGCGCGATCAGGATCTGATAGTACCGCACGCCGTGGACGTGGATATCCGTCTCGCCGAACAGTCCGTAGATGCGCAACAACCCGCCAAACGGCGAATCCTTATACGCCGGAATGGCGAACTTGGCCGCGTTGACGGCATCCACGACGGCCAGGCCATGCGAGGGATGGCCCGGATCCTGCTCGATGAAGGCCGTCGGCAGGTTGCCCACGTCGGTGAAGATGAACCCGCCGCCGGGATGGCTGCCGGGCCCGCCGGCGCCCGGACCGCCCCAGACGCCCATATCGTTGCGCGTCCCGTCCGGATCGTTGTAGGCGGCGGCGGGATTGCCCGTGTCCTTGCACGGAGACACATCGGTCAGGATGTACGTATCCGGGTAGGCCGGGTCAAAGAGCGGATCGGCGCTGATCTCGCCGGTACCGGGCTGGGGGACGAAGGTCGAGCCCGTGTGGTTGTCATGGTAGTTGCGATAGGCGTTGTTCCACACGTCGTTGTAGAGAATCTGCCCATCACCGCGGTAGGCGTAGTAGAAGAGGCCCGTGTTGTTCCTGACAATGATGTTGTTCATGATGACGTGCGTCACCCACGGCTGAACGGTCGGCGTCACGAGGTTGGACTGCCACACCGTCCCGCAGAGGCGATCCGTCAGAGTGATATACACCGATGGCGGCTCCTCATCGGCGGGGTAACCGAACCACAGATCGGTCAGACCCTCGGGGGAGCCCAGCGCACAGAAGCCGTAAAGGCGCTCCCCTCCCTCGGCGTAGATATCCACATCCGTTCGCGACCCGCACGGGCCGGTGCTGATCGGGTCAAACAGCTCCGCGGGGTAGACATACCAGTTGTCCACCCGCAGCCCGTACCGGATCATGTTGTCGGGCAGGACCTCGCCCCCCGTGGCGATCAGCTCCGGCGACGGCAGGTTGGGATAGCAGGCACGCGATACGTATCGAATCACGTTTTCAAGGAGATCGGCGCCGAGTTTGGTGAGGCTCTTTGCGCTGCCCGTGAAGCCCCAGAATGCGTACCGTCCGTTTTCCCGGGTTAACAAATAGTGGTTCCCTGCCTGGTCCGGGTACCGGCCCCAGACCTCCACGTTCCGGGGTACCGGGTCCAGGTAGATCTCCACACTGCCGCTTTTCTCGTAGATTCCGATCTGTCCGCTCTTGGGAATCGGAATGGGGTTGGGATAATGGTAGAGAACGTGGTTTCGGTCGACCACGATCAGATCCGTGTTGACATCGCTGTGGGCTCCGTGCGGGCAGCCCGTGTTCAGTTGAAGCTGGCCCAGGAAGTCGTATCCGCCCTCTCCCATGGCCAGGACGGGCTTGCCGCTCTCGGCGATGTAGGCGGCCTCCTTGGAGGGCCAGTCGCATCCCTCCCTCTCGGTATCATGGCCGATGAGAATCACACGGTACGGCTGAAGGGAGCGCCGCGGCAGCTCGCTCAACGCAATCGGATCGACGTCGTAGCCCCGCCTTTCGAGCAGGCCGGCATAGGCGGCCGCTCCATCTGGATCCACGTCGTAAATGAACGCAATCCGGACAGGCGGCTCATAGGGCCCCGCGCCGGCGGCGAAGATGATGCCGGCGGCGTCGTTGTTAAGGATGGTGTTGTTGACGATGGTGGGGCGGCCTCGGTTTCCACGGCAATGCCCGACTTGTTATTCTCGATGATGTTGTTGCGGATGACCAGGGGCCTGGCCTGGCAGTAGACGCCGGCAAAATGCCAGCTCCCGCCGACCGAGGATATCTGCGAGCCGACGATGCGGAAGCCCGAGATCACCGCGCCCATGCTGCCGTTGAACGTCACCACGTGCTGGGGCACGCCCTCGCCGTCGATGGTCGTGACGTGCGGGCCATAGCCGATGAGGTTCACCTCGTCCTTCATGACGACGGCCCCCGGATAGACGCCCGGCATCACGAAGACGATGTCGCCCGGGTCGGCGTCGTTGATGGCCGCTTGGATCGTGGTGTACGGCCCGGCTCCGTCGTCATCGACCGTAAGGGTCGCGGCGTCAGCCCCACCGAACATCCAGAGCCCAACAAGGGCCAGAAGTGGAAGTAGAATCGACCTGTTCATTGTGTTTCCTCCTTGCCGAAAAAGTAGGTGATCGAACCGCCGGGGCGGTGAGGCGGGCATGACCAGGCGCAAGGAGGCCCCTTCACGGACCGCGCAATCATACCCTTGCAGCAGGTTAGGGTGAACACCTCCATCCCGGCCTCACGCCGCACACCACAAACCGTATAGTTCAGCCTATCGCCTGCGAGCGGCGCGCGCAAGCACAAATTCGGCCAGGGGCGTTTTTTCACGAATGTGGACGCCCCGCCGCTCTTCGGCACCAGGGCGACAGACGGGTTGTGGCCGACCGGATCATCGGATATCATTCTTCCGGTCGGTGGGGGCGAACAGCCTGGCAGGAGATGGACTATGAACCGGATGATCGGGTCGGCGTGGGTGATGCTCCTGGCGGTGTGCGCATCGACACCTGGTTACGCCGCCACGAGCGGTCCGGCGGTGCGGCGGGACGTCTTCGGCACGACGCCGGAGGGGCGGGACGTGGATGTCTTCACGCTAGTCAACGCCCACGGCCTGCAGGCCAAGGTTATCAACTACGGGGCGATGTTGATTTCGCTTCGGGTGCCGGACCGGCAGGGCAACTTCGACGACGTCGTCCTGGGCTTCGACACGCTGGGCGAGTATCTCAACCGCAGCTTCAGCGGCACGACGGGGCGTTATGCGAACCGCATCGGCGGGGCGCGGTTCACGCTCGATGGCGTGGAATACAACGTGACCGCCAACGCGGGACAGCATCATATTCACGGCGGTCGCAGGAACTTCAGCAACGTCGTGTGGGATGCCTCGGCGTTTGCCGAGGCCGGCCGCCGCGGCGTGCGCCTCAGCACCTTCAGCGCCGACGGCGAGGAGGGCTTTCCGGGCAATTGCTGCTGCATCGTCACGTATACGTTGGGCGATGATAACGCCCTGCGGATCGACTACCACGCGACCAGCGACAAACCGACCGTGATTAACCTGACCAATCACAGTTACTTCAACCTGGCCGGGGCGGGCAGCGGGCCGGTGTACGACCACGTCATGCGCATCTTCGCCAGTCGGTATACCGTGGTCGATGGGGCGCTGATACCCACGGGCGAAATCGCAGCGGTCGCGGGTACGCCCTTGGACTTCACCGAGCCGACGCCCATCGGGGCCCGGATCGGGGAATTGACCCAGACGCGTGGGTACGATCACAACTACGTATTCGATGAATCGTCCGAGGTGTGCCCGTTGCGGGTGCGGGTCCTCGAGCCGGCGAGCGGGCGCGTGATGGAGGTGCACACGACCGAGCCGGGCATGCAACTGTATACCGCCAACCACGTGCGGGACCTGAAGGGCCGCGATGGCAAGACCTATGGCCAACACGGGGCCTTCTGCGTAGAGACGCAACACTTCCCCGATTCGCCCAACCATCCGAACTTTCCCTCGACCGTCCTGCGCCCCGGCAAGCCCTTCGAGTCGACGACGGTCTTTCGATTCTCCGTGCGAGAATGAGAACGCCGATGTAATCCGGCATACGCCATGCCCACGCAAGTCCCGACGGGTCGGGACAGGCCGTGGGCATGTCCTGAAATGCGGGGGGTGGCCGCCACTGATCGCAGCGAAGGGGATGGGTCTCTGCAAGAGTGTGGGCATGCGCCATCCAATTCACCCTTCGGGTTCAGTGGCTGCCACCCAACGCAGGGCCGAAGTGCATGGCTGGCAACCCCGCAAGCCACACGACCACGGACAGGATGAACGGCACGCAAGGGCAGGACAAGCCACAGAGAATCACAGAGACCACAGAGCCCAGGCGGGTTACCCGGATTCCCTTTGTGCCCTCTGCGCCCTCTGTGCCCTCTGTGGCAACCTCCGTAGCCCGCGGAGCACGGCCCCACCATCGTCATCCCGACCGGAGGGCCGAAGGCCCGGAGTGGAGGGAGCCGTTCAAATAGCCCTTCCGCAAGGCACCCGACGCCATGTCGCAACATTCGTTTCAATGGGGGTGAACGTTGATCTCTCCACCAGGCGCTCGACGCCGTGACGCAACCCGCCATGCACCCGACGTCATGCCTTAACAACCAGGCACCCAACATCATGACGCAACAACAAAAGCGGTGTCGCTGCGCGACGCCGAAGAATGGATTCCTCGACTTCGCGGTGCTTCGCTGCGCTTTGCACCGCTTCGCTCGGAATGACGATGATGGGGCACCCCGACTCGATCGCGCCGGGCGGCATGGTCACGGCTTGCGCAGACCCATTAGCCGGGTGGCATGCCCACGCTCGCGTGGGCATGTCCTCAAGATGCGGGCCCGTGCATCACGCCATGGCCATCCGCCTCCGGCGGACCAGAGGCGGATGACCATGCCACCCAACGATGCTCAAAGAACCGGCTCGGCGATCCCGACTCGCTCGGCCAAAAGTGGACAAAAGGAGGGGGCGGTTTGGGGCCCCGTGTGTCTCTCAACGTATGGATACGGCGAAGATCGTGGGATCGGGATGCATTCCGAGCGACTCGATCAGTTCAACACCGCACCAAGACTGTCAAGAATCATATCAAAAAAAACTCAAGAAAAATAAGATTTTTCGCGATCCACTCAGAACCCCATGCGGCTCGACGCGTAGAACCTGCGATTTGGCAGTGAACGCATGCAGGACGATCCGGAAGGAGGTAGACCATGCTCGCGCACAATCATTCGCCCCCCACCCCTGGTGTCGGCGATCATTGGAGATCATCCGGGCCTGACCGGACATGGCTTTTTGGAGGACATCCATCCGAACGTGGACCAACCTTAGCGAACGGCGGCGCCGTTGGCCGTCTATCACGGTGGGTCTTGCGGCGGTGGGGATGTGATGTTACACGCGTCATCTCATAAAGGAGGCTTACGCATGTTTAAGAGGAGGTGGTTTTTTCACGCCCTGGTCGTGCTCTCTGTGTGGGTGCTGGGGGTACAGGCACAGACGCCGATGGCCGTGGTCACGGAGATGCGCCTGGTCCGCATGGACTATGCCAGCGCCCCGGAGCTTGTGGGGGCGACGGTGGACTTTGACGTGCCGGAGGTCCTGCCCGGCCAGACGGGACTGGGTTTTCTCAACGTCGTGACGGACCTCAACTGGCTGCATCAGCAGGATGGCCTCGAATGGATCTGTCGCAACGTTCCGGTGCACGTGTCGCCGGACCTGACGGAGGTCTCGCACAGCGTGTGGTTTGACCCGACGGTGTTCGACACCGCCGATGACGTCGGCGAACACGATGTGCTGCCCGGGCTTCATTACTCGGTGTGGGCGATGATTTCCGATGAGGAATTGTCCGATCCGCCCACCCCCGACATGGTGGAGCTGTGGGATTACAGCATCCTGCCGGGCGGCTACGGTATCTGGGGCCTGTACGACACCCTGGCCGGGCCGGGAGGCGAGTTGGACGCGGGACCGCCGGTGGTGACGGACCCGGCCCAGACGGAAGGGGATATCGCCTCGCCCCTTCGCATCACCATGCCGGACATCGCACAAAAGTCGATGGAGTGCGGTCCCACCTCGTGCGCCAATTCGCTGTTGTGGCTGGCCAAGAAGCACGGCTTCGACGACCTGCTGCCCGAAAAACAGGATGAGCTCATCCGAAGGCTGATGAAGGCCATGACCGGCAGCGACAAGCGGCCGTTCCCGGGTCTGTCGCCGGGCCAGATGCGGGACGGCAAGATCAAGTACGCCAAGGAACAGGAACTGCCCATCATCATCAAAGGGGGCTTTCCGGACGAGGACGCCAAGGGGGCCAAGGCCTTTGACTTCATCAAGAAGGAGTTCGACGCCGGTGAAGACGTCGAGATGCTCATCGACTGGCCGGGGGGCGGGGCGCATTGGGTCACCGTCGTCGGCTATGCGGTCAAAGGGGATCGGCTCTTCGTCAAGGTCCATGACCCGGACGACGGCAAGACCGCAACGGTCACCTGGGAGCTGGATCGCCAGGGCCGGTTCATCAATCCCAAGGGCACGATGAATCGCGCGGTCTCCGAGTCCTTCGTGCCGCAGGATACGCTGGCCCTGCCCGATCCGAGCGCCGGCGGCCATCATACCTACGGCGGCCACCTCGAACATCACGACGACGGCACCACGACGTTCGTGGAGGAGGAGTCCAGCTCGATCGAGCACTACTATGATCTGGCCGCGCACACCATTCACTTGAAGAACGAAGACGTCGATAATGAGACGAAAATCGTTCATCTGACGGCCACGTTCTTCGTGCCGATCGAGAACGACCGTCGCCATCCACGGTTCAATCCGCGGACGGATAAAAAATGGGCGACGATTCAAACCACCAGTCAGGTGGTCGTTCGCAACAAGAGCCATTCGTATGGCGGCTCCGCCGGGCAATTCCTGGAGATCGACCAGCGGTGGAAACTCGTGCCGAACCCGGAGACCGAGACCCTCGATCTGAGTGCGTTCTTCGTCGGGACCTATCCCCTGCGTTTGCTGCGCTTCAAGGTGGACACGTGGTGCTTGCCCGAAAAGGTGCAGACCGAACAGACGGATGGGCACACGACCGTCGGCGAGGACGGCCTGACCGACACGATCCAGATACGCCTGGCCGAGTCGCCGGGGGAGGATATGTTTGTCGCGGTCCTGCCGGGCAGTCCGGGGGGTCGGCTGACCCTGTCTCCGCCCGACCTGGTCTTCGACGCGTCAAACTGGGATATTCCGCAATCTATCCACATCACGGTCGAGGATGACGACGAGGCCACCGGGATTCGCACCGAGCTTATCTCGCTGGGCCTGATCAGCCCGAATCCGGCCTTCGTGAATGGCTATCTGCCGCCAATCCCGGTGACCGTCATCGACGACGAATGCGGGCCATGGGGTTACCCCGAGGCGGACTTGAACAAGGACTGTTGTGTCAACGTCCAGGACCTGGCCATCCTGGCCGAGCAGTGGTTGGAGTGCATCATCTGCCCGCCGCTGGTCGCGGCCGATTAGAGGACGGCTTCCGAGGTGGTGAAGAAGTGTCGACACAGGGAGGCAGCGGGCCGCGTGCGCAGCGCGGTCCGACCCTCTCGTCCTGAGGGCTCGGCAGGAGGTGACCGGATTTGTGGAACGGCGTCGGAACCGCGTGGGGCCGGCGGCGCAGGATGATCGATTCGCATCAGAAGCTATAGTGTCAATGACTGAAGGAAGGAGGCGTAACATGAACATCCTCAAGCGTTCTTTGATGTCCCCCCGGTCCGCACCCGCGAAGGTGGCGCTGGCCTTGTTGGGCGTGGTGCTGGCCGCGCCCGTGGCGGCACACCCCGGTGATACGATCCTCGCCTGCGAGGAGGTGGGCATTACGGGGGATCGGGCCGACCTGCGGGGCCTGGCGTTCACGGTCAGGTTGGATTTCGCGTCCGTGGGGGTTCGCATGAACGGGGCGGTGGCCGGGTCCTATGAGTTCACCGCGGAATTGAGACGTTCGTCCGGCTTTACGGGCCCGGTCCTCGCGGCCACGCGGGTCACCGCCGACATTCCCAATACCCCGGTGCCCTTTCACCCCGTCCATATCGACTTTCCCACGGTCGTTGTCGAGGGGCCCGAGACCTTCACACTGCGGTTCGTGGACGTCACCGGGCCGGGGCTGCTGTACTTTGAAACCGCGGGCATCGGCAACTTTTCCTGTGCGAACGTCGTGGTCACCCATGAGAACGATGTGGCCTTTCCCACGGCGCGGACCTCGCCACCCGGGTTCATGGTCCTGGCCCCGCCGGTGTGCGACGACTGCGAGGGCGACCTGAACGGCGACCGCGTGGTGGACATGGAGGACCTGGCGATCCTCTCGCAGCGATGGCTCACCGAGTGTTTGCCGACGAGCCTGCCCGTGTTTGAGGTCATGCAGTTCGGCTTCACCAGGGACCAGGCCGCCAAGTTCGCCCAGGCCCTCGGCGTCCAGGGCGATATCCTGGCCGAGGATGGGGCCCTGCGGTTCTATTCCGACAAGTTCCTGGCCGTGCCGACCAAGGTGCTCGCCCAGACACCCGGCAACGAGGACAAATTGCCCGGTGTACGCGAAGTGATCCAGTTCGATGCGATCCAGCCGCAGATATATGACCCGAAGCGGGCCCTGGAGCGGGTTCAGGGAGCCCTGAAGGAGGCCGGCCTGGAACTCTCGCCGGAGATCGTCGCCACGCCGGCGATCGACCACAGCATGTTCCAGGCGGTCGACACCAATGGCCGCGAGATCGCCCAGGCCGCCCTCGATACGCAGGTGACCTACGAGTTCCACATTGGCGGCGTGCCCCTGGTCGGGCCCGGCGCCAAGTTGAAGATCGGTTTTGACGGTGGCGGCGATCCCGTCCTGATCGGCCTGTTGCTGCCGGCCGTGCAGAAGATCCGCGAGTATCCGCTCAAGCCCCTGAACGTGGCCCAGACCCAGGCCCGTGCCTTGTTCAAGGCCCAGGGCGTGAATCTGCCGCCGGACGCCAAGCTGACCACGCGCATGGTCTACTACGCGCCGACGCCGGAGGCGGGCAACGTGCAGACGATTCAGCCGCATTACGCCATCGGCGGCACGATCCCCGGCCCGAACGGCGGGCCGGACCGCCTGTTGCGGGTGGTGCTGGTGCCGGCGCTGGACCCCCGCGCCGATGACGATCTGCTGCCGAAGGTTGAGCTCTTCGCCGATATCAAGGGCGACACGGTCTTCGCGGGCACGGAGTACTGGGGCGGCAATCCGCCGTACACCTTCTCCTGGAGTTCCAGCACCACCGATCTATCCGACGAGACGGGCTCCGGCGTGCAGTACGTGATCGCGCCGCGGCAGGGGGTGCCGATCCCGCAGTCCGAGACGCTGGTCGTCACGCTGACCGACGCCAGCGGCATCTCCGTGCAGGCCGAGGCGACACTGCCCATCGAGCCGCTGAAGATCACCAAGTTCACGCTGGACGGCTCGGTGGGTCCGTTGGTCGGCGGGGTGACCGACGTGGGCACCGAATGGGTAGGCCAGTCCCAGGGGCTGGGCGGCTCCAAGGACAACGCCAAGGGGTTCGTCAACCGGTTCAGCAACGCGGGCGTCACCGTCCGGTTCAACTGGGGCGACTTCAACGCCTGGGAGCGGGACTTCAAGGACCCCATGTTCGCCGGCGGCGACGATACGAATTGGGTGGATAACGTCGATGCCGTGTTCTACACCGGCCATGCCAACGGCGATGGGTTCACCTTCCCCGGCAACAACAACGACGGCTTCCTGCACTACGACGAGGCCCGCTGGGGCCAGAACGACGTCGAGTGGATCGCCATTGCCGCCTGCGGGCCCTTGCAGATGGTCTCCGGCGGCCGCCAGTGGTACCAGCGGTGGGGGCCGGCGTTCCAGCGGCTGCACCTGCTCAACGGCTACCAGACCATCACGTTTGACAACACCAGCGAGGGCAAGAAATACGCCCGGAAGATGCTCGATGGCAAGACCGTCAAGCGGGCCTGGTTTGAGACGGGCATCGAGGTGCAGCCGGCGACGTATGAATCCGGCAAGCGGATCTACACGGCCACCATGGGCGTCATCGGCGAGGACGGCGAGACGAACATCAACGATCACTTCTGGGGCCGCGGCAGCGTGGGCGATGACATCCCCCGCAGCGAGGTCCGCGGCTACTGGATCGTCTGGTCGTCCACGTAGCGGCGCCCGTGAGCCTATATTCGCTCGTGCGGAGGGGAGCACCGGGGGCAGCCCGATGTGGGCTGCCCCTTCTTCTATGCCGTGGTCGGTTGAGTTGCACTGAGATGGGTCGCTCAAGACCGGACCGATTCGGCATCACGGATACACCAGGGCTCTGCGCGTCTACGGCGTACTGGATGAAGGTGATTTGCGCCTGGTAAACGTGGCTATGTCATTGACCACGTATAGGTGTGGGCTTTCGGGGCTGTTCACCCCCTGCCGGTTGAAGTACAAGGCCACGCGGACGGTGGCCGTCATTCGCCGATCGCTGATGTCTCGCACCCGCAGTTCGGCGGTTGCCGGCATGTTGGGATCGAGTGTCTTGAACGAGTATCCGCCGAAGCCCGTGTAATAGAGGGTGCCGTCGGCGGCCGTGAAGCGAAGGTCGTCGTACGGTTTTGGTTCTTGGGAGAGAACAAGATAGACGACATCGTGGGACGCGTGAGCGGTGGTCCATCGGCCACGAGAGTATCCATTCCGAAGCTCCAGGACCGTGTTCCGGCCCGGAGTGATCGAATAATCCGGGAGGGGGCCACCCGGTCCCCGGTCGACTACCGCTGCGTCCTCCCATAGGATACGCTCGGAATACGGGGTTTGGTCAGCGCACCCAAGAACCGAAGCCAGGGCCAAGCATCCCAGACCGCAGAACATGATTTTTTCCATCTTGTAATCTCCAGCCCGGCTTTGCGCTCATCTGTATGGCTCAACGAAGGAGCTGTCCTGGGACCACGGCATGAATCTATCCTGTAATCCCAATCGGAACAATCTGTGACTCAAGAAAGAAGCCTTTTTCAACAGGCTGCTGGCGTCCAGTCCCGAGATCACTTCGCGGTCCTTGCCGTTTTGGGCTAACCGGGGCCTCGGCGCAGGGCGATCATGACGGCCATGCCGAACATGATGCCCCCGGCGATACAGAAAAAGGCCGTCCCGGGCGCCGCGAACGAGGGCTCTTCGGGCGTCGGGTTCGCGGCGGGATCAATTGTCGAAGGTCATCGGGTATCTGTCGAACAACCGGGCGTATATGCGTTACGACGTGTGCCTGTCCCAGGGCTATCCGATGGGCAGCGGGGTGGTGGAAGGCGCCTGCCGGCACGTGGTCAAGGACCGCATGGAAGGCACGGGCATGCGGTGGTGTGTCGCGGGGGCCCAGGCGATGCTGGATCTACGGG
>OMKS01000980.1_pt1 | contig 26218 bp, 16 predicted proteins | sample 1674721 | NCBI WGS metagenome assembly OMKS01 (sample SAMN06264996, study PRJEB25208) | sediment metagenome | isolation source: hot spring sediment | place: USA: California | collected 2014-09-02 | reverse complement strand
ATAAAAAGCGTAAACAGGGCGCCTTTTAAAAAATTATTGAAAAAAGCATTAAAAAAGCGGCATTAAAAAATCTTTCCATAAAATATTTAAAACCAGGCTCAATTAACAACCGTTAATTAAAAATGATGATTATTAAAAATGATGATTTCAATTGACATAGAATACTTGTATATTGTTCCGGCTATAAGGAGATTTGTTGCAGAACAGCTCCTCAATAAAGGGCTCAGCCAGAAAGAGATTGCAAAGAAAATGGGGTTTACACCTGCTGCAGTAAACCAATACCTCAAAAAAAAAAGAGCTGCCAAGGTAAAGTTCAGCAAAGATGAGGAGAATATAATAAGAAGCCAGATAAATTCGCTGCTTGAAGAAAGAGCAGGAATGGAAAGCCTTATCCGAAAAGTTGTAAAAGAGTTTGAGTCTAAAGGAATTGTCTGCAGAATACACAAGTCTATAGAAAAAGTTGATTGCAAGTGCAAGGATGGGATGTCAAATGAAGATATCTGTGGTTGATCTTGATGAATATGAAAAAAGCGTATTAGAAAGGGAATTTTCCCAAAAAGGCTTAAAAGATGTTAAATTTTTTGTTGGAAAGGGAATTTCTGAAGTGCCTGAAAGCCTTAGCCAAACCGAAGTGCTTGCCTGCTTTGTGCACTCTTCTGTAACCCCTGAAATCCTTGAGAAAATGCCAAAGCTAAAAATGATTGCGGCGATGTCTACAGGATATGACCATATCGACTCAAAAGCTTGTAAAGATAAAGGAATAATTGTGAGCAATGTGCCGAGTTACGGAAATAAGACTGTTGCCGAGTATACCTTTGCATTAATCCTTGCAGCAGCAAGGAAAATAAATTCAGCAAGAGACCGGGTTGTAAGGGGGGATTTCAACTACAACGGGCTTATGGGAAGCGAGCTTAACGGAAAGACCATCGGGATAATAGGCACAGGAAGGATTGGGTACCAGGTTGCAAAGATCGCTGCAGGGTTCGACATGAACATAATTGCATATGATTCTTTTAAAAACGAAGAGATTGTAAAGCTTGGAGGCAGATATGCCGGCCTGGAAGAGCTTCTCTCCTTAAGCGACATTATTACAATACACCTGCCCCTAAACGAAAACACAAAGCACCTTATCAATGAAAAAAATATTGAAAAAATAAAAAAAGGAGCAATCCTGATTAATACAGCAAGGGGAGGCATTGTGCAGACTCGTGCCTTAATAAAAGGCCTGGAAAAAGGCATAATTTCAAGCGCAGGCCTGGATGTGCTGGAGATGGAGAAAGAATCGCTTGAAAACAATGAGGCAATGATTAGCAGGAATTCCTGCGAAGAGCTTAAAATAATTAGCCTAAACAATCTCTTAATCAGGCACCCAAAGGTATTCTTTACCCCTCATGTTGCCTTTTACACCAAGGAAGCGGTTCAGAGAATAATTGAGCAGACTGCTGCCAACATTGCTTCATTCATTGAGGGAAATCCAGAAAACCGGGTTATCTGAAAAACCTGCTCTTTATCATGTTTTAGCGAAAACTTTTTAAAGAAAAGCCCTGCTAAGCCAAGCCCTGATAAAAATGGCAAAGTATAAGATAATCTTTCATGAAGAAAAGTGCATTGGGTGTGGCGCATGCTCCTCAGTCTGCCCAGGCAACTGGGAGCTCAGTGGCGAAAAGGTAAAGCCGTTAAATACTGATCTCGACGAGCTTAAGTGCAACAGCGAAGCAAAGGAAATCTGCCCAGTTGGAGCCATTGAAATTACAGAGCAGGCTTAATCTTGTCTTCCTATAAGCAAAAAGCATTAAGAATGCTTCTTAGGTGCTCTTTTTAATTTTCTTTGAATAATGAAAAATATTTAAAAATAAAGGGCAAGTGACAATAACAAAATCATGAAAGCTGAAAGAATAACGGTTTTTGCTGTTTCTGCCCTTGTTTTTATTTTAATAGGCTTAAGCCAGGCTTTTTCTTTGCAGATTAATGATGAAAGCAGTATTTTTGATGATACAATAAACCTGCTGATAAAAACAGATTCCAGGGCAGAATGCAGAATTGTTGCTGACCTTGATACCGGAAGGCAGATTATCCCTTTTGAAACCGAAGACAGCCTAACCCACCGGAAAAGCCTTATGCTGGCAGAATTCGCAAGAACAAACAAGCTGTCTATCGTCTGCCTGAACAAGGAAAATTATGAAGACTCGGGTAGGCTTGAGCTAAGGCTTCCAAAAGCAAGCGAAGATTCCCCTATTTTAGGAGGGACTCAACAACAAGAAGCCCAGGGCAAGGAGCTGCAGGCAATAAGCATGGGGCTTTTGATTCTTATATTTGTGCTTGCTTTGGTTGGGGCGGTAATTGTTGTTTTTGCAATAATCCTTATTCGCCAAAAAAAGGCAAAGATAAAAAGTGCTGAGCTTAACAGAAGCAGGAACCCAGGGCAATACGATCGCTCTATTCAGCCCGGGCAGAAACAGGCTGCTTCTGAAAACAAAGCCCTGGAAGATGAGGGCAAAGAAAGAAAAAAAAATAAATTGCAGCAAGAAACAGAAAATGGAAAAAAAACAGAGACCGGGCTTGACTTCAGCATATTCAATAAATTTGATGAAAAAAAAGAGATTGTCATTGAAGACCAAAAAACAGAAAGAAAAGCGCAGGATGAAGAAAGCTGGGTAGACCTGTCTGAGCTGAGAAGCCAAAAAGGGCAGGCTGTTATTCAAAACTTAAAAGACTCTTTTTGGGTAAGTGATGAAGAGCATGATAAAAACATAAAAGAACTGGCAAAAGAGATTTACAGGCTGATGGAGTATGGATACATCAAGCAGGCGAAAAGAGTCATGAAAGAGGTTATTGACCTGAAACTTGGAGATGAGCTGATTAAGGCCGTATCAAAGGTAAAAGACCACAAGGTTAAAAAAAGGTTTATTGCCCTTATTTTCAGCCTCCACTCAAAAAAGATTTTAGACTCAAAAGAAACTGCTGCCTGGGTAGAGCAGCTGGTTTAGAATAAGTCAGAAAGCAGGATTAGCCATAAAAAGGCCAACAACTTACTTAAACAGCTTAATACCGGCTAAGCCTGAAATATCATTCTGTTTCAAAAAGGGAAAGGCAGGCTGAGGCTTCTTTTTTTGATAAGCCAAGAAAATACAAAAAAGATGCATAATCCTGCTCTGAACGCATTTGCAGGGGGTGCTCCCAGAGGTCTATAAGCGCAAAGGGAACCTGAAGCTTCCTGCAAAGAAAAAGGTTCTGCCTTACGCGCTTAAAAACCAAATCAACAAAAGTGCTTTCATTAAAAAAAAGGCTCATATTAATCCCGTATATTTTTCCTGTCCTTTTCATGTCCTTTGCAACAGCCAGGTTCATTCCGGAAAAAGTATGCTTAAGCGGGTCTGATGCAGAAGCAGTTTCCATATTTACCATAATAAAAGGCTTTCTTGCTTTTGCCCTGGCTTCGGTGTTTGCTGAGCTGTCAACAATCAGAAAATCAAAATCAGGCGCCTCTTTGGCATAATCTTCAGCAAGAAGAGCAGAGGGATGCCTGAGTCCTTTAGCCTTCTGATAATATTCTTGCGGGCTTGTGTAGACAAAACAAAGAGAACAGCCAAGAACCTTGGCCTGCCTTAAAAAGCCGGCATCTCTCTTTCCTGCCAGTACAAATTCCATCATTTTGCATAGTCTCTATTTCTGCTTGCTCTTTTTTTCAAGCTTGTTTAAGGATTCTTTCAGGGAATTTACATCCATATAAAACCTCTTCTTATTCTTTGAATTCATTCTTGCATAAACCTGAAGAAGCACAGCATACAAAGAATCAGCAAGCTCTTTCTTTAATGCAATTATAGAGTTTTCATAGTATTCCTTCAGCTCCAAAAATATATTTACTAGCCTGCGCTCATAAGAAGCCCTTCCGGCGAGCTCAAAAGCAACAACCAAGACAATTACTGAAAAAAGCACAGCAACCAGAAGGTTGCCCAATGTAAAAAAAGAGCTGAAAGAATCTATAAGCAGCTGCTCTTCTTCAATCTCCCTTGGATAATCTATGTAAACCTCATCATCCAGAACCTGGCTGCAGTCAGCCATCTCCAGGGGCTTGGAGCCAGGACACGAGTCGCAGGAGCAGATACAGCTCCTGAACTGAAGGTTGGAATCCTCACACAAGCTCCTGTCCCACGAAGAGCAGCTGTAATAACAGAAAGATTCTTCCTCTTCATAAGCATCCTCTTCAGTTGTCTCATTAAGAATTATGCCCGGCGGTGCGCCAGCCCCGCCTCCCGGAGCGCCTGGGTCCCCGGGGGAAGGCTTTTCATATGAGATGTTCCCTGCTCCAAGAACCCTTACAAAGTAATCCTGCCCTGAAGGAAGAATAATCTGGTAATCCACAGTAGTGTTTTCAAAGCTGAGCGAGCTTTCTTCCTCAAAGGAAATAAACACAGGGCTTCCCTGGTACTCGGCAAGCATCAGGTAAAAGAAAGGCCCTGAGCCAAACGAGTTTGTCATTAGGTACCTTAAGGGTATTTCTGTTGAATTCAGGGTAAAGCTTGCCTGGTCTGAAAATGAAGATGAAAGGCTCTGGAGCACCGGAAGGCTGAATAAGTGCTCAAAATCCTCAGGATTTGCAAAACCAAGCTGGTCAAAGGAAAAGCCAAGCAGAGAACCAAGCCCGGCAACCACAACTCTTTTTGAGTCGGGTGAAAAAGCATAAAGGGAAGGCAGGCCAGCATAGTTTACAGGGTCTTCCCCAAGCTCAAGCAGGACTTCGCTGCCTGAGCCTTCAATAGATCCAAGCACAGCTGACCACGAAGCTGAAGGCATCTCAACATTCAGCTCTGCCTTGCTGACAAAGCCGCCTAAAGCAGATATCTGGTGCCCGGTAATTGTGGCGATTTTTTGAAGCACATCAAGGTTTCTGAAAACAAAAAAAGAGGAAGTAACAAGAATAAGCGCAGCTATAGCCAAAACCAGAAGCAACCTCCCTGTGCTTGCCCTTTCCACAGAAACCATTATTATAAAAACTTTTATAAACCAGATATATAAGCTTTTCCAGTTATGAAAACCTCCGCTGCCCAATTAGTGCTGATTCTGCTTTCAGCCGGGCTTTTTCTTATCACAACTTCCTCAGGAGCTGGTGCGCTTGACTATACCAGCGTTTCTAATGCGGACATAATCCTGATAAACACAAGAGACTGGCAGGCTTCTTTTAGTGCAATGCAGCTTGCAAGCATTCTCTCTAAGCCAACAAAAATAATCTTTAGTGATGAGCAGATGATTAGGTACATTAATACAGTAAGGCTCAGGAGCGTACTGGTGATTCAGGAAGGAAGAAAATCATCCCAAAGGATAGAAACCCTGCTAAGAGGAAAAGGAACCTATTACACTGTTGCAGGCAAATCTGACCTTGAAGGGCTTTTTCAGGATATGTACGAAACCGGCGAGATAAAAGGCTTTTATGTCGTTCCGGGCAATGATGCGAGCTTTTCCCTGGTGTCTCTTGCCTCTGCCCTCAGAGAAGAAAAAGTGCACCTTTTTGCAGAAAGCCAGAATATAAATGATATTATTGATTCTGTTTCCGGAAAAGAGTGCAGGGTTGTTGCGCTTTCAGGCACAGACTGGATTGAGCAGGTGCCCTGTGGTGAAAGGACAATAAAAGACACCAAGTATGACCTAAGCATTTTTTTCTCAGAAAAAATCCTGTCTGAAACAGAAACAAGGCAGATTATCATAACAGATGGCAGGTTTATTGAGCAGGGCTTTTTCCAGAAAAGCTCACCGGTTGTGCTTATTGGAAAAAGCTTCATACCGGAAAGCATTGAAAAGCACATTGCAGAAGAGGAGCAGATTGAATTTATTGTGCTTGTGGGAAACGAGATTATTCCGTTGGTTTCTGCATTAAAAACAAGAATTGAGAACACATACAAAAGAAGCATAAGCTTCATAGTCCGGTTTGGCAAGACCTCTGCTGAAGATGACCAGATTAGCGCACTAGACATCATTTTTACAAACCTGCCAGAGCCGCAGCTGGCTCTCGTCAGGGCAATTTACAACACAGTAAGCGAGGAGCTTATATTGAGCTTAAGAGAAGAAGGAAATGTAAAAACCTTTGCAGTAGGAAGTGTTGATGCTGAGGATTCCGGCCAGGAGCAGGTGCAGGCTTCTGATGAGAATCCTTTCGAAATAATGCCTGGCGAAACAATCACAAGGGCTTATGCTTTGGGTCTTGAAGACATAGCAGAGGCGATAGTATCTTTCTTGTATGGCGAGACGCCGCAGGATTTTGACAAGAAGCTTGAATTCAGCCACAACCAGATTCAGCAGATAGAGATTGAGGACTTTTCTGAGATTGGGATAGAAAAGGCGATCTACATCAGGGAGATTGACGCATTTGTGGTTTACCTTAAGAACAGCGAAGAGTCCAGAACATATGCAAGAGGGAGAATCAGCAGCCTTAACATTAACGGCCAGGATATAACTGTTGCATCAATGCAGGATGCTATAATGGCCCCAGGGGAGAGCGGAAAGCTAATATTCAGGGCAAAAATGGACACCCTAGACTTTGAGGCAAACCCTCAGGTACAGGTAACTGTTTTTTACGGCTCAAGAAGCGACCTCCTTTTCAAGGAAAAAACCAGAATGCTAAACTACAGCATAAAGCTCATAAGACACCAGGAGGCTGTCCTTATTTCGGGATTGCTGGCTGCATTCGCAATAATGCTGATATTTCTCAGGAGAAGAAAAAAGAAAAAGCTCAAAATGCTTGTCTGACCTTATAATCATGAATCTTCTGCTCCACCCTGCTAATCCTCTGCTTAAAGTTAAGCTCCACAGCTAATGAAAAAACAAAAAAGAATGCGCAGATTATAACTAAAAGCATTGCTTTAGCAAAAGAAAGCGAAGCAGATAAAAAAAGAAACAAGCTTACAGCAGCGACGATAATACTAATAAGCTTTAGGAAAATAAGCAGCTCTACAAACCCTGAAAACTTATTGGAAAGCTCATAGTAATAATTTTCCAAATCCACAAAAGACATCGAATCAAGATTTAACATTGCAAGTCAATTCATAAATAAAAGATATAAATCTTTTGTTTTATTGATAAATTATAAAAATAAGGATAAAAACTTAAATGGCGATGGATTGGGGGCTCAGGGGCGGTATTGCCTTTTGTATCTGTATTCTGGCTTTAAGCGTTTTAAGAGCCTCAGCAAGCGAAACAGTTATCCCAGGAGAAAGAATCGCCTTCAGGACTGACAAAACCTTCTATAATGCCAGTGAAAACATTCTCATTATGCTTTCTCACAAATCAGGACAAGACCTGATAATCTCCTTAATAGACCCAAATGAGCATGAGCTTTTCATAGGGCTGTGCAAAGAGAAATGCACTTATGAGTATATCCCGGTTTTCTATTCAGAAGGCGGATACAAAATCAGGCTTGCGAATGATACAGGGGTTATTGAAGATGTTACTTTTGTTTATGGAGAGATCACGAAGGATTCTTACTACCTGTCTGGGCCGCAGGAGATATCAGTTGAAGACCTGCTGTCAGTGTTTGAGATGGAAAAGCAGGAGCTAAGGTTTTCCAGGACTACGGCAGGAATGCAGGCTCAGCTCGACATTCCTTACCTTGTAACAGCAAAAGTCTTTTTTTTAAACGAAATGGCATACGAGACAGAAATTGTTCCTCTTTACGGCACCTCGCATTCAGGGGGAACAAGCTTTTCTAATGAGATTTACGCTGAGGCATATCCTGGAAGGGATGAAAAAATAGCTGTTTTGCATGATTTTCAGATGCACCTTTTTGATGTTAAAACTGTGCATGCAAAAAGAAACGATGGCGAGATTGCTGAAATCTTTGAAAAAAATGTAAGGGAGCAGCAAATGCCTGTAAGAGGCAGGGTTTTCTTTGAAGGGAAAAGGATTGTCCTTGGTGAAAAAGGAAAGGTCCAGGCATTTGACATTTCTGAATTCAAAGAGTCTGGAAAAGGGTTTTTTGAGGCTCTTTTTGATGCCGGCAATGTTTTGCTTGGAGCAAGGCAGGCCAAGGCCTATGATAAAGACAGCAGGGAAGTCAAGGAGATTAAAGCCGAGCTGGTAAATAACGAGGTTTATGTTGATGCAACAAACGCCCCGCCCGGCATTTACAGGCTTGTTGTAAGCGGTGCAGGCCTGCTAAACAATCTTGAAACAGCTTTCGCAAATTCATTAGTTGCTATTAATACTGACAGGGATATTTACAGGACCGGGGAAACCGGGAGGCTTTTCATAGTGCTGCTCAATGAAACAGGGAATATTGTTACAGATGCACAAATAGCACTTAATATTTCCTGCCCTAATCAGAAACTCAGCACAGAAAGCAGCGGGCACAGCACAAAAAAGATTTTCCTCGAAGATAAGACTTACGTTGCTGAGTTTTATGCCGGCGATGCCTGTGTCTCAGCCATAACCGGAAGTGCTGAGTACCAGGGAATAAAGATAGAGTTTGAGGCATCATTTGAAGCAAAGGCTAAGCCAGGCATACGGCTGGTGAGAGAAGCACAAACTGCGCTCAACCCGGCTGAAGAAAGGCTTGAAAGCACGCTTTGGATTGAGAATGGTGCTGCGGGCATTAGCTATACATTAATAGATTTGGTACCGGCCAGCCTGGATGTTGAATGCACCTGCACAATCATAGAAAAGAACGGAAAGAAGTACCTTGTATGGGAGGATGTAACTGAAGGGCAGAGGGTTGAGTACAATGCAAAACTGCCTGAAAGCATGCCTGGGCTGTACAAGCTTGGCCCGGCAGCAATATTCATTCAGGATTCTTTTGTTCAGCAATCAAGGGAATGGCTTGTTGCAGCAGATTCTGCTGCTCCTGCAAGAGAGCTTCCGGAGCCGGAAGTAAAAGAGGTTTTTACATTCGAAGACAACATAAGGATAAGGTTTAACGGCAGGGAGATAGTCCGGGAATCAGCAGTAACAGCAGAAGTGCCAGTAGATAAGCTTGCCCAGGTGGAAAGGCTGCTTGCTGATGTCCAGGAAACAAGAGATGAGATTCAGAAGAGCCTGCTTAACAGGGCACTGTACAGGGAGCTGTCAGATAAGAGAAAAAACCTCAGGATAAAAAGCCCGACTGAAAACATAATTGAGATCTCATTCAACGACTTAATTATGAAGGACAATGAGATTGAACTGGGTATTGAGGAAATTGAGCTCCCTGAGAAGAATGCTGTCAGGGCTTACGCAGTAGACCCGACAAGGCTCGACTTTACTAACGGCACACTTAAGTCTGTTGCTGTCGGGGACGCACTTTACAAGTGTAAGGACTGGTTATTTGAAGAAAGAGCCTGCGAAGGAGAATGGGTACTTGTGATGAGCCTTACCCCTGGGCAGGAATATGAGGTTTACATTGCCCCTTATGACCCTGCTTTCTATGAGGTGGTGAGCTCATGCGCAGCACAGTCGTACTCCACAGCAAGGTACACCTTCGGAGACTCATGCGACGGCACAGACGGAAGCTACCTTGAGCACGAAGATTCCTTTGTTGAAACACACAGCTTTGGAAAAGCAGGAGGAGGGGGTGCAAACCGCTGGGGCGGAGTGCAAATCCAGTCAGTTAATTCCTCTGTCAGGAACTGCAGAAACATAACTGACGTTTCCATCTGCTACAAGTGGTGGAGGCAAAGCTCAAGGGCGGCTGATGTTTGCTACATCTCAGTAAGCAGTGACGGCGGCAGCAGCCTTGTAGATGTTGTAACCGCCTGCCCCGGGACTTCTGAGCCTTCAGGATATACGTGCCTGGACGTAACTAATGACAGGACCTGGTCATGCGAAAACTTCTTTGGACTGACAGGGACAAGGGCAGTTGCTATTTCCCAGATGTCTACAGGAGGAGCAGGAGGAGCAGTCACAACAAATGCATACTGGGATGTTTTTTACTTTAATGTAACTTACACTGTAACGCAGAAAACCTTCCCCAGCGTTACAATACACCATCCGGTCAGCAAGACATACACCAATGCAACAATACTTATCAATATCTCAGCAACAGACACCGCAGGAATAGACTCAGTATGGTATAACTGGAACGGGACTGACTATCCTTATGATACGCCGGTAAATGTGGATTTTGAAGAGGGAACCATCACCTTAACTGCATATGCAAACAACACTGACGGAAACACAAACTCTACAAACGTAACCTTTCAGGTTAACACAGGAGTGCCTGACTTAGATATAATCTCGCCGGAATCAAAATATTACAATCATTCAACAATCCTACTTAACATTTCCGCAAGCGATGAAGGCAACGGCCTGGACAGGGTCTGGTACAACTGGAACGGAACCAATATTACTTACACAAATACAACATACATTGCCTTCAATGAGGGAAGCAATACTGTTAATGCATGGGCAAACAATCCTCTTGGCAATACAAACCACAGAGATGTAACATTTACAGTTGACACGGTTCCTCCACAGTTGAGCATTGCCTCTCCTTTCAATCTTACATATTTTACAAGAAAGGTTCGTCTAGAAATCTCCTACTCTGATGACAACATAGAAACTGTATGGTATCATTGGAAAGGAGCCAACTACACATACTCCGGGCCTGTTAACCTGATAGCCGCCCAGGGAAGCAATTATGTGCAGGCCTGGGCAAGAGACCTTGCAGGCCATATTGTTACAAGAAATATAAGCTTTACATCAGTTTACGGTATTCAGAACCTTGTGACAGACTGTGCGGCTCAGACTTACGCAGAGGTGCAGGGCGCTTTTGCACATGCTTGTGATGACCCCACGGGAGAATACCTGAGGTATGATGATGCGTTGCACGAAACCCACAACTTTGGAAAGGGCGGCGGTGAAAGCCCAAGGTACGGGGGAGTTCAGGTTCGCTCAGTAAACTCATCTGTGGACGACTGCGACTCAATTGACAAGCTGGAGCTTTGCTACAAGTGGTGGAGAAGCGCCTCAAATGCCGCAGACAACTGCAGAATCAGAATCAGCAACAACACCGGCTCATCGTTTTCAACAGTAACCTCAACCTGCCCGGGAACCTCAGAACCGCCAACATACACCTGTGTTGACATCACATCAACACTGGGATGGACATGCAACCATTTCTTTAATACTTCAGCAACAAGGGCAGTCGCAAACACAGAAATCTGGACTGGCGGAGGAGGAGGAAGCGTTACAGCCACAGGAAACTGGGATGTCTTTTACTTCAATATCTCATATAACAGGAAGGATGTTCCCCGGCCTGTTGCTATAAATGAGTTTAACATCTCCACCTTAAATAAAACTGTTAATGACAATGTCCGGTTTAATGTAAATGTCAATTACAGCATGAATGTTGTGGCTGCAAAGATAAACATCACTAAGCCTGACAGTAGCAAAATCTCTGAAAACCTTGTTTTCAATTCAACGCCAGGAGCTGAGTGGCATTATTATTACATTCTTGATTCAAGCCAGAGCGAGCTTCCTGGAAAATACTCTGCAACAGTATACTTTAAAGACATATACAACCTAACTGTCTCCGAGTCAGGGAATTTTTCAACAAAAAAGCCTGTTCTTCAGCCAGTATTGGATTATGCAATTGTTTATGAAGAACTAAACATCACAGGCGATCTCTGGAAGGCAGATTCTGAAATAAATATATCAATCTTGAAAAACAGCCAGGAAACAGCCAATTTGACAAGAAATGCTGACTCTGAAGGAAGCTTTAGTTTCATAATTGAATTCAACGAATCAAGCCTTGCTGGGATTTATGATATAACCGGAGAAGACACTACAAGGCCTTATCTTGAAGCCACAACAAGCCTTAACCTCATCAAAAACTCGCTTTACACCGAGCATGAGCAGTATGCCCGGGAAGACTCTGTTTACATCTCTGGAAAAGGGTTCAAGCCTGGTAAGAATGTAACCCTGAGAATCACAAACGAAACCGGAAGCGAGGTTATTAATACAAACCTTGCTGCAAACTCCACAACAGAAGTAAACTACACCTGGCAGATAAGCGCAGAGCAAGAGCTTGGGTTCTACCTCCTTAACCTGACAGAAGCAGGAGAGCCAAGAAGAAAAGCAAGCAAAACAATCGAGGTTGTCAAGGTTCTTGTGCTGCCCGGCAAGTACCAGTACATTCAGGGAGAAACTGTTGAATTCTTTGGAAGCAAATGGGTTGAAGGCACTACAGTAAATGTAACAATCCTGGACCCAGAGGACACTACAATATTCAGCCAGAACTACCTAGCAAACTCCACTCAGGAATTCAGAGAAAACTTTAGCCTTTCTTATGCAGCAATTCTTGGCGAGTATGAGATTATGGGGCACGACACCTCAGACCCCAGCATAAACAGCTCAAGCTCCTTTAATGTAAATAAAAGAGAAGCAGGCATAACGCTAAGATATAACTGGACAAAGGCCGGAAAGAGCCTAGAGATTAACGGAACAGGCTTCTCCCCAGCATCAGTAATACTTTTCGAGGTTTACAGGCAGGGCTCGCTTGAAAGCGAGTTTAACTTCACTTCTGACACCAATGGATCTTTCAATGAAGAGTGGATTACGCCATCAGGTTACCCTGTGGACACATACATGATGCTTGCTATTGACTCAGCTTATGCAAACCTAAATGACTCAGAAGGCTTCCAGATAAAAGAGATAAGTTTCCAGACTGACAAGAATACTTATGAAGCCGGCGATAATGTAATAAAAGAAGGGTTCTGGTGGAACCCTGAAGATTTCGTAGAGCTCAATGTAACCAATTCAACTAGCCTGATTATAAGCGAACAGGTTTACGCAGATGACAAAGGATATTTCTTATACCTCTGGACAGCATTAGGTGGGGCTGAAACAAAAAAGTACAATATAACTGTAACCCAGCCCGGAGAGCCAGAGTACAATGCAAGAAAAGAAATCACTGTGCTTAGGGGAATTACAATAAGAACAGACAAGCTAAAATACCTTGCAAACGATACAATCTACATTTACGGTGAGTATTATACGCCAAACAACAATGCTACCCTTTGGCTCAAAGACTCAGACGGCTACAATGTTGAGTTTTTCCCAAAAACCCTGCTGTCAAACTCTACTGGAGACATCTTTTACTCAATAAACGGCTCGGTTCTCTGCAGAGGCAATTACACTCTACAGTCCAGGGATGAAGAGACTCAGATGACAAGGCAAAATGTTTTCGAGCATCTTTATTTCAATTATTCAGATAAGACTTGCTTTGATGAGTGGGGCTTTGACTGCAGCACCGGCCCGCCCGAAACAGGCGGAAGCAACACATTTGACGACTGCAGCTCAGGCGCAGGGGGAGAAGAAAGCATTGACAATATTGTTCTCAACGCAAGTGTGGTTGGACCTGGCACTTCAATGAAGGTCACATGCACCATCAGCCCATACCTGTCGGATGATTACTTTTACATTTGGTATTATAACTCAACAGGCTGGAAGCAGCTTTATTCTGAAGGCCCTTTTGGGTCTTCAAGCATCATTACAAGAAGCGTTACATTCACAGCAGACAACATAAGCGGAACGCATTGGGTTAGGTGCGGCATTGTATACAACTGCGAAAGCACCGGGCCTTGCGCTGACTGCAATGAGAATTACCATGACAACGACGATGTAAGCTTTGATGTAATAATCACTGATTCAGAATGTGTAGAAACAGACAAAATAAATCCATCTGTATCTGATATTTATGCTACCGGAACGCTGTTTGTAAACCAAACTATTCAGATACATGCAAATGTTAGCGACAACAGGGCCGTAAGCGTTGTTTACGCCAACATCATGCTGCCAAGAAGCAAAGAACAGGTAGATGTTGAAATGACAGACAACAACCTTGATGGGGTTTACAATGCTTCATTTCTGGTTCCTGCAAGCGAATACGGAAGCCTTTCTGTCAGGATCTATGCAAGGGACACAAGCTACAATATCAACAACAGCGAAAGCACAACCCTTGAAATTAAAACCAAGGTTTACGGGAATGAAAGCGATGTTAATTCAAATTTTGACACTTTGCTTAATGTTGACGGAAGCAGGATAAACATTGCAGCAAATTACACAGGCATGCTCAATGTAAGCATTTACAACCTCACTGAGCTTATCGCATACTTTATGCACGACTTCTCTTCTGAGCCAATTAACCTCTCTGCAATCACGATACTAAAGCAGGGAAACGCCATTTCAGCAAGCATGAATGAGACTGAGATAACATTTAACCTGCCTCTTGTCGGGGAAACTTGCAATGTAAAGGTCTGTCCCGGAGTGTTGAGCATGGCGCAGTGCGATGAGAGCCATTATATTTTCAGGGAGCCGGTTTTAGGCTACTGCCCTGTAAAAGTAAATGCAACTTCCGGAGAAGACCAGGAAGAGATTAACGATGCAGCAATATTCGAGCAGGACATTTCGTTCAGCAATGAGAACCCTCTGGAAGGAGAAACCGTTAGGATAAATGTAACCATCCACAATCTCGGAACAACTAAGCTTACTAATGTTCTTGTAAGGGTAATCGAGAAAATTAGCGACGAAGTAATAACAGAAAGCATAATACTTGAAATTATGCCGGAAGAAAACGTAACAATATCAGAAAACCACGAAGCAAAAATAGGGCTCAACCTGATTAATGCGATGGCAGACCCTGAAAATTCAATTGATGACATAAACAGGAGCAACAACAACGCAACCCAGGGATTCCAGGCAGGCATATGGAATGAATTCTTTGGGAATGCATATGCAAACATAATGCTCAGGTCGGCAAGCGAAGACACCGTTGTTGAATGGCCTTCTGCAAGGCTTAATGGAACAGTTCTCTTTGCACCAGGAGGCGCAGACCTAGACTTTGCAGCACTCTTGGCAATTGGAAGGAACACACTGGGAGAGCCATCAACAGGCGACTTTTATGAGCTTGATATGCTCTTAGGCTTTAACGGCACAGAAGACAACATTACTTCAAGATTCGCGGTTGATTCAGACAATCCTAAGAGAACACGAGCATTCAGGCTAGGCACATCAACAATTGAAAATGTCCCCTACACAAACTCAACTGACAATACAAACTTCCTCACAGGAATTGTCTGGGATAAGACAAAGGATACCAACAACGAGTTTGACATTAGCGACATGGAGGATATCGCATTTATTACTGAAGTCAACATAAACGCAACAGGAAAGCACGGTATATACGACTACGAGATTGCTGTCCCTGCGTCCTTAAGGGATTACAATACCCTTGAAAACAGGATAGATGTATATCTTATTCTAAGGTAATCATTCTAAGGCAATAAGCTAAAGGCAAACGTTAAAAGATAACATTATATATTTTTTTATATAACAGAAGCTAGCACTACCCATTATGAAAGGAATAAAATAAAAAACCAAAAAAAAAACATTTTGAGAATTCTTTTCAAAAACAAAAAGATATTTATATAAGAATGTATAAAAAAGTATATAACTGGCTGAAATAGTTTCCCGGGACAGCCTAAACAATTAAGGTGTGAAGCTTTGCTTAATAGCGACATTGCGTTGAAGATAGTGGGTTTGCTGATTGAAAACCCTGCAGAATCCTTCTCGATAAATGAAATTTCGAAGAGGCTGAGCAAAGTTTATGCATATGTGCACAAGCTAGTCCAGCAGCTCAGCGAAGAGGGCGCTGTAAAAATAACCAAGGTCGGAAAATCTTCCATCTGCTCTATTAACCTAAACTCTTTCTGGAGCAATGCGTACATACAAAGCTGGTTTCTTTCAAAGGTCGAAGAGCTGCCGGAATTCAGCAGGCTTTCTCTTATAAAGCCTGAAACCGTTAAAAGATTTTCCCGCAGCGGCTTCCTGGCTTATGACCTGAAAAAGAAAGAGCTGGTGTTTTTTACTGACGATCCAAAAGAAAAGGAAGATAAAAGCATCTCAGAATTTTCTAAGCTGGTGAGTGAAAGAAAAACCTCCCTTTCTTCTCTTTGTATCCTGAATAATACTGAAAATTTTGTTTCCGCACTTAAAAAATCTGTTTTAGAGGAAAGAATAAGGAGAGAGCTGGAATGATAGCCAATAAGCAAAACAAAAAGAGCATTTTTGCTTTTGCAGTGCTAGCTCTGCTAACGCTTTCAGTTGCTGCTGAATGGGCTATGCCAGCATACGCGCAGGCTACTGAATCGTTTAGAATAATCCAGCCAAAAAATAACTCTGCGTTTATCTCAGATGTTCTCTTTGTGTCATGGGAAAAGGTTGCAAGCGCATTCAGGCTTAACCTGTCAAAGGAAGGTGCTGCCATAGAAAGCATACTGACAGAAAACGCATTTTATCAGTTTTCAGGCCTGGCTCCGGGAAACTATACAATACAGGCTGCCGCAATAAGCGGGGATAAGGAAACCCAGAAGAGTGAAAAGGTAAATGTATTGCTAAAGTCAGTACCTGAGTTCTCAATAACGATTAACACCTCCGGCTACCAGGAAACCAAAGCTGTAAGATTCCATATTAACGCTCCAACTGGCTGTGAGCTAAGCATGAATGTATCCTCTGCTACAGTATTTATTCCGTACGAAACCAAGAATCTTGTTGCAAAAACCATCACAATATACCTTGAGCCTGACTTTTACTGGATGAATGCAGGCATTTTCTGTGATGGCATCAGGCAGACTTTTTATGATACCTTCATTCTGGATGAGCACACAGGAAGCCACAAGGTAAAGCCCATTGAATCTGAAAAAGATCCGGGCAAAGATGAAGAGATTGATGAGGAAAAGGAAGAAGAAACAGAACAGACTGTAAGGCTGAATGTTGCTGTAAAAGACTCAAAAGGAAGAGGAATAAGGGCAGTAATCAGGCTAAAAAGCGACAAAACCACAATAACCAAGGTATCGACAGATGAAGGGGATGCGCTTTTTGTCCTTGCTCCAGGGGTTTATGCGCTTTCAGCAGATGCAAATGGATTCAGGCCTGAATCACAAAACATAACTCTCAGCTCTGATAAGAATATTCTTGTAGAGCTTGAAAAAACGATTGAGCCAGAAGAAGAGGAAATGCCGGAATTAGATGATGAAGAGCAGGTTATTGAAACAGAAGAAGTATCAGTAAAGGCAGGAAGAGAAATAACGCTCATAGAGCCAGCCGGAACCTTTTTTGAGGACCAGGGTGTTCCAATAAGATACCGGACAGACGGGGTTTTTGAAAGCTGCAGGGTTAACCTGATAACAGAAGGGCTTCCAGGATTTAGGACCTTAGTAAACAACCAGAATGTCAGGGGAGAAGTTGCATTTATTGAGGACGGCATTTCAGCAGGACGGTACAGGGCTTATGTAAGGTGCAGCCACCAGGGCAGAACATTTGAGTCAAACTATCTTTCGTTCTCAGTAATCCATGAAATAGAGGAATTGGAGCTTGCAAAGGATATACTTGCAAGGCTTGAAAAAATTCTTTCGCAGGTAAATAAACTTGGAGAGCAGGAGAAAGCCATTTTGTCCAAAGAAGGAATAACAAACATACTCAACCACAGCACAAGCAGGCTAAAAAGCATAACCTCCAGCATTATGGATGAAAAAACATCTCTCACAGAGATAGAGTCTCTTACAAGAGAAATGAAAAGAGAGATTGAAAACGCTGAAACACGCGCACCCATAGAAATAACCTATCAAATGCTGGAAAGCAAAATAATCTCGGCTGGGAGAAGCAGCATCAAAGACAATATCGTTATCTCAGACTTTATTGAAAGCCGGCTGGGAAGCAAAAGCGATGCGGCAATCGATTCTGTAGTCTATGAAACAAATTCACGCCTCATATTAAGGGAAACTTCCAGGCTGGCCGTCAGATACAAAGACTACACCCGGGAGATTTGCATAGAAAGGTTCAGCTCAGATAAAAGCCTGGAAAGAAGCTATGTGCTGATTGAAGGAGATGCTAAAAGCCTTGAGCACAATATAATTAAAGGCATAAATTCCGTTGAAAAAGATGTCTTCACTGCATATGCAGACTGCCAGAGGATTGGTAAAGTCGAGCTTTTCTCAATAGGGGAATTTGAAGAAAGCAGAAACTTTATTACGGCCGCCATAATTGGGCTGGCAAGCCTGGGCACTTCCCTCTGGATTCTTGTTTCACTGATAATTGTTGGTGCGGCCGTGGTTGCAAATTATGCTGTAAGAGTATCAGGAGCTGGAAAGCTAAAGGGCATGACGCTAAAGGGCATGACACCAAAGCCGGCCTTGCATCAAAAAACAGCCAGACAGCAGGCAGCACAACAACCTTTAGCAATAGTTCCGGATTATATGCAGAAGCCAGCAAGAGAAAACCTGGAAGAACAATTGCTTAACGCACTTGAGCAGCTTTACCTTGAGCTTCATTCTGGAGCGGTAAAAACAAAGAGGATTCATTCCTACTTTGAGCTGATTGGTGTAATTCCAAAAGAAATAAAAACAAAATACTCAAGCATAATTGAAAAGATACAGGAAAAGGTGCAGGAAAAAGACTTTGAACACAAATTCAACCAGGTTATGGGCTCAATAAGAACGATAGATTTAAGTAAGCTTGATGAAATAAAAAAGATGGAGCTTGGAAGAATGATATCAGACCTTATCTCAGACTACAGCATTCTGTCCCAGGAAAGCCAGGGAAGCCTCAGCAGCCTTATGCAAAGAATTGACTCTCTCACAAGAATAATAAGATAAAAAAATCAAAAGATGAAAAAACAAAAAAACAAAAAAACCGCGCTTAAAAAAACCAGAATGGCTTTGCTTGTTGTTTGCACGGTTGCGGTTGCGCTCTTTTTGAATTCAGAGCAGGCTTTAGGAGTAGAAGTGCTGGGCACAAGCATAATTGAGCCCGGGCTTCACTTAATAAGGGCAGACAACAAGTACACAATGAAAGACTCGCCTTATCCTGAGTTTATTAACACAGAAGATGTGTATGCAGTTACCTGCATTGAGGAAGACTCAGAAATAAGCCACTCGCTTGTATGCATGGACAACAACAACTTTGAAATGATGGAGTCTTACAGGTGGTCTGACAAGAACTGCTACATAGCTTCCCTGAACCTTGATGTCTTCGAATGTGAAAACGCTCTTGTAATGGCCGAGTACATTGTTGAAGGAGAAGTCATCAGGATAGAAAAAAGGATCCACATTAATGTTGTTTCGAAAATTCTTGACCTTGTGCTAGAAAATCAGTTTGAAGATGGCGGGTGGAAAGATGCTTTTTCCACTGCTGTTTCCATGTGGGGGCTTTCTTCTTTCAAAGAGCTTTTTGAGCAAAGGCTTGAGAAAGCCATGTACTGGCTTAAGGTAAACAGGGACGACTCCCTGAAGTGCTGGCCCATCGGAAACTGCGACACAAGAGCCACATCAAATATTCTGGCACTGCTGACTCTCAGCGACTATGACGACAACCACCGGGTAATACGAGACGGAAACGAGTGGATTCAGGAAATGCAGAACTTCATAAAGGATGATGAATGGACCTTGAAGATTACTCCGGTAATAAACGGCACAACGCTTACTCTTGTTGCGTATGAAGAAAAGGTGCTTGACCGGAACTTTACTGTAAAATTGAATGAGGTTAAGGAATACACCATTGAGCCTGAAGAGGGAAAGCGGATAATTGTGATTTCGGATGCAATTATTTATCTGAATATATCCAACAAGTACGGCCAAAACATATTTTTTTATGCAGGAGACAATATCTCTTATGACATTCAGGGCGCCTGCTGGAGCAGGTTCATAAAGGGAGGCAGATGCGACTACAAAAGCACTGCATACAGCTCAGCCCTGGATATATCCGAAACCCGAAAAGAAGAAACAATTGACTGGATGCTTGATAATGTAAGAAAAGACCTTGCGGTTGGCATGTATTATGGAAACGGGCATATTGATGAAAACGCCTTTTTCCTTTACTCTGTCAGGGACATTATTACCGAAGAAAAGCCAAAAGAGGTGCTAAACTACTTCCTTTACAAGCAGAATAATGATGGATCCTGGGGATCAGGAAACCTTACTGACATGGTCATTGAGACGGCTTATGCAATAATGGCCCTAAAAGAGATTGGATACGATTCAAATTATGAGCCTATCAGGGACGCTACAAAATGGGTTACTCAGGTAGAGCAGAACATTTCCGAAAGCTCATCTCTGGCAATGGGCGCGGCTTTCTCTGTGTTAAAGCCCTTCTCAAAGCCTTTTATTTTGTTCGATCCAAAAATACTTTTAACAGAACAGCCAAGTTCTAGGGTAAGAATGACGAACCCAACCCCTTTTGACCTTATGGATTTAACCTACCAGGCTTCCGATTCAATAAAAAATTATGTGACAATCAGCGAAAGAACCACTTTGCCTTCCTACTCTTACAAGCTGCTGACAATTACAAGAAGTGACCTGCCTGAAAACAAAAATCTCTTTGGAGAAATAAAGATATTCAACCAGGACCAGGAAGTTGGCAGGCTTCCTGTTATTCTGAGCCAGCTGGCTTATATAAACGCAAGCTATCCTGAAAGAACGGTTGTGTATGGAGACAGCAAATCCCTGGCCTTAAGGTTTCAGAAAAGCGCGCACGAGTTCTTCTGCTCGATCTCCTGGGTTCAGAATGATATTGAGGATATCCCTCGGTTCAAGGCAATCGCAAGCACACCCATAACCCTGAAGTTTAAGGATTCTGTAAACAAGCAGGATAATTATGCTGGAACTATTTCATGCGAGCTGAAAGGCAAAAAATATGATCTGCCTATTCAGGTTTATATCAGCAGGTATGTTGCTGTGCCTTTCACGCTTAATACAACAGTAGTAAGAATAACGGATGACAAAATCTTCCCTGCAATCACCGCAACGAACAACCTTAACCTGTATTACCCTTTAAGAATTTCTATTGACCGGCCAGAGTACTTTGACATGCCTGAAGTAATAACTATCTCAGAGAACGAAGAGAAAGAGATAACAATCAGAACCGCATTGTCAAGCTTCCTTGCAAACCAGAGCGAATTCACAGACTCAGCGATTATTACAATAGAAGGCCTTGAATACAAGCAGGAAGTTATAGTGACAATTGATGTTGAAAGCAAGCCCAGCCTTGTGAAAGAGATTGCTAAGGTTGTTGGAATTATTCTTCTGGTTGTAATTATTGCTGGCTCTGTCGCCGCATATTTTTACAGGGAAAAGCTAACCGCCTTCCTGAATAAGCTTTACTTCTTCAGGTCAAGGATTGAGAAAAAGGAAACACAGGAAAAACTGGTGCAGCTAAAAAAAGAGGAGATCTCACAATCCATTGAAAATACCTTTAGGCTGCTCAAAATGAGAAAGAGATCTGAGCTTGAAATATACCAGGAGCTTAGAAAAAACTTTTCAAAAGAGGAGATTGCAGTAGCTGCACAGGAGCGTGGCCTGCTGGGAAGCCTCGAGATTGGGAAGCTAAAATAGAAAGATTTATATAATAAACACACGTTAAAGACAAAATAGTATATTGTTTGGTATATTGATAACACCTGAAGAACCACTTCAGAATTAAAAGCAGAGTTTATAAAAAAAGAAGTAAAAGGTTTTAGAATGCCTCAACTTAAAAAGAAAGCATTAATGGGGATTGGCACCCTGATTATATTTATCGCAATAATTTTAGTGGCAGCTGTTGCTGCTGCTGTTCTTATCTCTACATCGAATGTGCTTCAGCAAAGGGCGCTACTTACTGGAAGAGAAGTCAGGGAAAGCATTACAAATGCAGCGAATGTTCTGTCAATAATGGCGGCTTCGAATTCTACTACTGAAACTTTTAATAATTTTGAGATTTTAATTCAGCTCCAGGCGGGCTCTGACCCAATTGCGTTAAGAAGGATGTTTGTGCAGATGATTACGCCAAGAAACGAGTTTGCAGCAACTTTTATCGACAGGGATGAAATTGTTGTTGAAGAGCTTGGAGAACTGGCGGTTGGTGCAGGACTCTCTATAATGGACCTGGACGAAGATGGAATCTCAGAGACAATCCTCCTGCTCACAAATGCTACAACTGGAAACGAATACTTGATTGTTAATTTTTCAACAGGGTTCCAGAGCGAGCCAATAATCCTGCCAAACCTGTCTGATGCAGGAACTGTTCCTGTTAATATTATAATTGCTGAAACAGCAATAAGATATGGGGAAGATGTATATGGCGTTGTTGAGCTCAGGGGGCAAACCAACACAGACGACCAGATTGACGAGTCTGTAACCTTTAAGGTCAAGAATTATCCGGAAGCATGCAGTTTTGAACTGCTTCAGCCCGAGGAAAAATTCTGTGTTGTCAAAATAATTGACATAAATAACGATTACACCCTAAACAGCGGAGAAAGGTTCAGGATTCTGATAAAGACAAGGGAAGAAAATGTTCTTAGGACAACAGAGCACCTCCAGCTGATTTTATCCACTGAAAGAGGTCTTGTCTTCCAGCATGCGCTAAGAACCCCTGATGTTATTGACAAGGTTAAGACTGCACTTTGGCCGATTGGCTGAGCCTGTAAGCGCATTTGTCCCTTCTTTATTTTGTAGTTACAATTAAACTTTAAAAACAAAGCCCTTTTATTGCTGATTGAGAGGGAAGTATGGCTTTATTCAAAAAAAAGAAAGACGACCTGGATGTTCTTAAAGATAAATTTCAGAAGATGGTTCAGCAGAATCAGGGCCCTCAGCAGGCGAGCCAGCAAAACCCACAGCAACAAAGCTGGCAAAACCAGCAGGCAGGGCAGGGAAGCATGCAACAGGACCAACAGCCATGGCAGCAACAACAACAGCAAAACCCGCAGCAACAAAGCTGGCAAAACCAGCAGGCAGGGCAAGGAAGCATGCAACAGGATCAACAGCCATGGCAGCAACAACAACAGCAAAATCCGCAGCAACAAAGCTGGCAAAACCAGCAGGCAGGGCAGGGAAGCATGCAACAGGACCAACAGCCCTGGATGCAAAGCCAGGCACAGCAGCCAAACCCTGACCAGATAAAAGTTGTCAGTGTTGAAGGAAAAGAGAACAAGACTGTAGAAGAAAATGTTGTCAGGCCAAACGAATTCCCTGAAGACAAAGACCTTCAGGATGTAAGAAGGGAATATGACGAAGCAAAGATAAATTCTCTTATAATCAAGCAGGTAAAAGAGCTAATTGAGATAGACACAGCGTTAAACGGAAGGATTGAAGACATAGACCTGGACATTTCAAAGAACAAGAAAAAAATAGGAGAAATTGAGAAAAAGATATTTGAGATTCTTGAGCAGGTAAGGGAAACCAACTTGAGGATGGATAAGCTGGTTGGGCTTTATGAGGTTGTTACAAACCAGATTAACCCTTTTGTAAAAAAAGAAAAAAAACAACAGCAAGCCGGCGGAGAGGACTCTCAGCAGGGCGCGCCTGAGCCTGAAAAACACGAAACGGTTCAGCCCTGGATGCAGGAGGCCCAAGAGGAAAATAAACAGCTGGGTGAAGAGCAAAGTGCTGCTCAAAAAACCCCGAGGCAAAAAGAGTCAGAGAACAGGATTTCTAAGAACGCAGAAAAACAAGCAGTGCTTTTTAAGAAAGCAGGGGGAGGGCAGGAATTTATTCTTGAAGACGGAAAAAGAATAACGAGCATATATGAGCTAATTGAAGCGCTTCAGAATGAGCCTGAAGAGATTATTTATAAGCACCTCAATAGCCAGAAAAACGACTTTGCAAAATGGATCAGGCATGTTTTCAACGAGAATGCCCTTGCGGACATGGCAGAAAAAACCAGCGACAGGATGCACATGGTGTTTATACTTAAAGGTTATTTTTCATAAAACCCCCAATGCCCTCTTTCTCTTCCTCACCATAAGCCCAAATATTTAATGTTAACAGGCTCTTCGGGTTTTTTGTTTAGAATTGTCATCAATTTAAGTCTTTTATTCTAATAATTGGCTTATGGATTTACCTTTGTTTATGTTGTAAATGACTTTTGCGAAGTATTTCGCAAGGGACACTTCTTCGTACCATTTGTTTCTTCTTTTAAAGTCTTCACTTACAAGCGTGGCATCAGTTCCTATAATTTTTGTGAATATTCCCTGTTCATAGGCTTTGTTAAGCTTTTCTTCTGCACTCCCATTAAGCAACACGTGGCTCGCAACGAAGTATATTTCTTTTGTGCCTTCTTTTTTTAGTGTTTCCATCGCTTTTATCGCTGTTCCGCCTGTATCTAATATGTCATCTACTAAAATTGCTTTTTTGCCTTTTACTTCCCCCACCAAAGACATTTTTTGTAAAGAATTGGGTTGAGAATAATCTCTTTTTTTGTAAATTATTACCATTTCTGTTTTTAAATTGTTAGCGTAGTTTTGTGCGCGCAGAGCCGCGCCTGCGTCTGGAGCTACTATCACTAAGTTCTCTTTTCCTATATTTTCTTTTATGTAATCTATGAAATTTTTTGATGCTCTTAAATTTTCAAAAACAGCTATTCTGAAGTATCCTCCTATTGATTCGTTGTGCACATCTAAAGCAATTATTTTTGATGCTCCTGCGTCTTCTATTTCTCTCGCCACGATAGAAGATGTTATTGCTTCTCTGGTTTTAGATTTGTCTTGCCTTGCATATGGGAAACTGGGAATTACCGCTGTTACGAATTTCGCGTCTGAGATTCGAGCAGCAGATATAGCTGTTTTTAAGGCTGATAAATTATCATTTACGCTTAGTCCTGCTGATTTATTTTCTACATCCTGAAAAACGTATATGTCCCTGTTTCGTATGCTTTCTTTTATTTCTGTTTTTATTTCTGTGTTAGCAAAAATTATTTCTTCTGTGCTTATGTATATTTCTTCTCCGTTTTGATATGGCTCTTCCTGCTTTTCTATGTCTTTTTTTATTATATTTTGCAGTTACTGTATTACTTTTTTAGAGAAAGGCCTTCCGGATTCACAACTAATAACCCCTATTTTTCCTCTTGAATCGTTTATCATTGCTTTTTAAGATATTTCACTTATATTTAACTTTTTTTATAGATGTTGCTAAACTTGTTGAATTGGTTTTTTTGTTTAATTCGTTGTATGCTTGCTATCTATCATTTTGGATTTGTCTCTATTGTTTTCCTTATTCTCTTACCCTGCCTTCAATTCCGCCTATGTAAAGCTGGGAGTAATTAAAAAAATCTTCATCTGCCGAAATATTATAGGTTAATAAGAAAGAGCCTCCTGCAGAGATGTTTGATGCTCCCCATTCAAAAGCTTCCCCGTTATAGCCTACGGCATCCAGAGAATAGCTTGATAGGGGTGCAAGAGGAGAATCAAGAGAGAAAGGCGCAGGGATGAAGTCAAAGAAACGCACCCACCTTTTTGTGTAGTTCAGCCTGTTTGTGATGTTAACAGTTATTGAATAATTCCTTAAAGATATGGATGAAACTGACTTTCTGTAGGTAAAGTTTGAAAGGCCGGTGATGTTTACGGTGTTTGAGTCAAAAGCAGGGCGGTAATTTGGGTGGGTGCAGGTTGCGTTGTAGTATATGGTGCCGTCAAAGTAAAAAAGCCTGTCATAAAGGAAGAGCTGGTCGATTGCTGAATAACTCATTGTGCCGCCGGAGAAGCCTTCAGCAAACTCTATATCGCAGTTTGCATCGCTAAAGGAAACGTTTGACAATGTTGTCAGGTTGCCGTAAAAATCTGCATTAACCCCTGCATGGATTACTTTTCCTGCAAGGTCCTGTATATCAAAAAGATAAAAATTGAAAAGCCCGTAAACGAAAAAGCTTCTCAGCGCTGTGGAATTCCAGGCAAAGTAATTCATTGTACCGCCAAGGGTTGCGTTCCAGTAGCCGAGCGGGGCGTTGTGCGGAATCTCATACAGAGAGGATGTCCAGAAGCCGTTGGCTTCTGAAAGGGAAAGGTTCACTTCTGAAGAATTTGTAAGCTGGAGAAGTGAATAAAAATTAGCGGGAGAGTAGTATGTAACAAGTTCTGATATGGATTCCGGGCCGAGTGAATTGACGGTTGCATTTATGTAAAGGCTTTCTGTCTGGTTGTATTCTGGGTTCGGGATGGCTGCTGGCTCTGAAAAAACAAGATTGGCGCCGCCATAAACATAAAACTGCCTGGTTGTGTTGATGATTCCCGGAGGAAAACGGCCCCACCAGGCATGGTTGCCTGCGTAAATTGAAGAGTTGGGGTTGAAAGTAAAGGTTGCATAGCCGGATGCGTTTGTAAGGGCAGAGCCCAGCAAAACATTTTTGGCATGTGCAAGGTCTGGGTAAGTCAGGTTTGAGTAAAAGAAAATCTCCAGGCCTTCAAACTCGCCGTTGATTTGCACAATGAGGTCTGTCTGGTCCGGCTCTGGAA
>OMKS01000979.1_pt1 | contig 26246 bp, 27 predicted proteins | sample 1674721 | NCBI WGS metagenome assembly OMKS01 (sample SAMN06264996, study PRJEB25208) | sediment metagenome | isolation source: hot spring sediment | place: USA: California | collected 2014-09-02 | reverse complement strand
ATATTAATGATGGCGTCTCATCATCAAAATTGTGTTCTAATAAATTCCCACCATCTGAATCCTGCAATTCAGAAAATAATGGGGGTTGCTTAGACGGATCGAGGGAGGGTAGAATCATGATTTATTCTTCTTCGTAGGTGTGCCGGCAAAATGCCTTCCATCATTCGGTATTTAGCGACAGTTCTTCTGGCAACATTATAACCGCGCTCCGATAGTAAGCCCACCAATTTACTATCACTCAGCGGTTTTTCTTCTTCTTCAATTATTTCTTTAAGCACACAACGCACACTCAAGTTTCGGGTAAAAAATTTTGACAAGGGAATGATCTGTCCACTGGGAAGTTGCATGATCTTGGATGAAACCGCCCTCGAAATAGTGGACTCATGAACACCCAATGTCTCTGCTACGGCTGCCCTGGTCAAAGGTTTGAGAAACTTTTCACCTTCGATAATGAAGGGCTTTTGATAATCCACAAGATATTGCACCAACCGCAGGATTGCCACCGATCGCTGTTGCAGGCACTTTACCAATAATGAGGCTTTTTGATAATCCTGCTCCCATTTCTCCAACCTGGCAGTCGGTACAGTATCCATGGCCTCTTTGAACAGTTTATTTACATTGATTTGCCTGACATAGGGAAGCACAACCTCAACCATGATTCCTTGCTTTGGATCATTGTTTATGTAATGGACAATAGCATCAGGATGTTGATAGGTCTGCAATTGATCTTTTGCTGGCGTACGTACATTGCCCCATTTGGCATTTGCCGGATAGGGATTCAGGTTTTCTGCCATGAATGCCATCACATCACAAATATCGCTGTAAGAGGCACCCGTGTCTGCCGTTATTTCCTCAAAATCCCTGTGCAGCAATGCATCCAGATAATCGTTCACGATCACAGCGACAAAATCCGGTACATCCATCAAGGTTTGTAAAATTTGCACCTGGATTTTTAGCGCTTCACTTGAATTCTCTGAAGCGATGCCGGCGGGATCGCAGAACTGTACCTTTGTTTTCACCGATTCCACTAAGTCTAAATCCACATGGAAATAACGGCCAATCTCGTCCAATGGAGCAGACAATAACCCGCGCTCATCCAGATTACACAGGATATGCTCTGCTATTTCATATTCCAACGGATTACAATCAGGTGCCAATTGTTGGAGAACATACTGGGTCAGATCCAATTCTCCTGCCTGAATTTCCTCAGTAGTTATTTCATCATCATCTACAATTATTGAACTGCCAGCATTTTCATAGGAAAACTCGCGCATCGGCGATAAAAACACCAACGTTTCTTCACCAGCAATTTTGGCTGCCTGACTACAAACCGGACAAACCTCAACCGGACCTAATTGTCTGCCACAAGCGGGACAACGCCGAAAATCCTCGGTTTCAAGGGCTGGATTCACACTCAATTCAGTTTCGATAGTCTGAAGCACCTCTTCTGTATTCATATTCAACAAAGTCATCGTCTGCGCCAGATGGGCGGTAACAGTTTGATGGCTGGTGTTGGTTAGCGTATAATTTCCTTGAAACATAGCGAATACCCTCCATAGAATTGGCAATTCGAAAAGAATGAGTTCACTCTTATGAATGACCAACATCCTCATTATAGAACAAGCAAAAAAGATGTTGCAAGTTCTATGCCACACCCAAAATCCGCCGAAAAAAACCTCATTGTAATTGGCGGCGGTTTATCAGGCTGCGAAGCAGCCTGGCAAGCCGCCAATCGCCACATCCATGTAACCCTGTACGAGATGCGCCCGTCAACAACAACCGGCGCCCACCAGACCGATAAGCTATCTGAACTTGTCTGTTCAAACTCATTGGGTTCAAAACTGCCTGATCGTGCTACTGGTTTGTTGCAAGAAGAAATCCAACGTATGGGTTCTTTGATACTATCTTGTGCATATCAAACCCAGGTTCCTGCTGGCAGTGCTTTGGCAGTCGACCGTGAAGCGTTCGCAGACCTGGTAACCCAGAAAATCCAGGCCCATCCCAATATCGAGATCATTCGCGAAGAAGTTACCGAAATTCCTGACGATGTCTGCATCATTGCCAGCGGCCCCTTGACCTCACCCTCTCTTGCCAGCGTTATCCAATGCCTGTTGGATGATGAGGGCATGGCCTTTTTTGATGCCATCGCCCCTATCGTCGCTGCTGATTCAATCAACATGGATATTGCTTTCCGGGCTTCGCGTTATCAACGCGGAGAACAACAACAGGGTGATTATATCAACTGCCCTTTCACCGAAGAACAATATCATCACTTTATTCATGAGTTAATCAACGCCCAGCGCATACAGCTAAAATCCTTTGAAGCAGCCATTACAGATGGCGTAAGAGCTGGTATGCATACCTTTTTTGAAGGCTGTTTACCGATCGAAATCATGGCTGAACGCGGTAGCCAATCACTTGCCTTTGGTCCGATGCGGCCCATTGGCATTTTCAATCCACACACAAACCATCGCCCTTACGCAGTGGTCCAACTCCGCCAGGATGATCTTAGCGGTAGTTTGTTTAACCTCGTCGGATTTCAAACCAATCTGACCTATTCAGAGCAGAAACGCATCTTCAGACTGATTCCCGGCCTGGAAAACGCAGAATTCCACCGGTACGGCCAAATGCATCGCAACACCTTTATTGCCTCACCAAAATTTCTCACCTCAACATTACAATTAAGAGAAAACCAGAGAATTTTCTTTGCGGGTCAAATCACAGGTGTCGAAGGCTACATCGGTAACGCCGCAACCGGCTTGTTGGCTGGCATGAATGCAGCCAATTTAGTATTCGATCAACCTTTGATTAAAATGCCTCCTGATACCATGTTAGGCGCACTGGTGAACCACATAACCACAGCGCCACTGGTTACCTTTCAGCCCATGAAGGCCAATTTCGGCATCCTTCCGCCATTGCCAGAAGAGATCAAAGGAAAACGCAACCGGGCTACTGCTTATGCCGAAAGGGCAATACGTTCATTGGAAACCTGCCTGGCTTCTGTTGACAACCACGTAAAATAACCCCACTGTTATAACATTCATGCTACACTAAAACCGTTGAATTGATCGTGTTCATTAAGGCAGGAGAGACATGCGACTTACGGAAGCTGAATGGTTAAACAACCATAAATCAACCTGGGTGTCACAAGCACTGGAAGCAACCGGTTGGGGGGTTGGTCAAAGAGAATCAATCCTGGATTTGTTGGATGAATTTTTCGATGTTATGATCGAAGCAATTGACACGCGAGATCCTTCTACCAGCAATACCATGATCAAACGCTGGATTGACCAGGCTCTTCCCAGCGAGTTGCTGGGAGAAAAAATCTCCGTAATCATGTTTCTTAAGCAGTTAATGCAAGCAACGTACATAACTTGTCAAACTTTCCTCTCCGGAAATCGCCTAACCGTAACTTATGAAAATGTTGTTAACTTTTTTGTATATGCGTTTCAATATGCCAGTGAATATCAAGCGCAAGTAAACATTAAACAAGCTGATGTCAATATTGCGGCTATCGAGAGAGGCTCCCAGCGTTTAGAATTGAGCAAATCCGCCTTCATCGAAATTACAGCCCATGAGTTGCGGACACCGATCTCATTAATCAAGGGCTATGCCAACATGCTGCAGTCGAGTATTCCTCTTGATGCCGAACACGAACCTGAACAACGCCTGGTCAATGGCATCAACCAGGGGGTAAATCGGCTGAATGAGATCATCAACAACATGCTTTTGGTGGCGATGATCGACAACAACCGTCTCGATTTGAGCTTGCAGCCAGTTTGGATAGGAAAAATTCTGCAGGGCATACATGAAGAACAAGAAAAGTCTTTCAGCCGTAGAAACATAAAATTCTACTTAAAAGGCAGTGGTTCTCGCGAAAAAATGATTGTCGGCGACCCATTCAGGTTGCGTCAGGCCTTGGAAAATATTATAACCAACGCCATTAAATTCACACCTGATGGCGGAAAAGTGACTGTCACCTTACGCGATTCGAACAACAAGTTTATTATCGAAATCGAAGACAACGGAATTGGTATCTCCAAAACCAACCAGATTCGTTTGTTCAATAAATTCAATTATCTGGGTGATATTTCTCATTATTCAACGACCAAAACAGATTTCAAAGGCGGAGGGCCCGGTTTAGGCCTCTATATCGCTAAAGGCATTATAGACGCTCATCACGGTAGCATCAATGTGTATTCACCCGGATATGATGAAGAACGATTCCCCGGTACTACCTTCACCATAACCCTGCCGATGAAACCACCTCATCAGATCAACCTGAAATAGAAAGATAAAGAGCATGAATTTTTCACCTGCTGACCGAATCGCATCTTTTCAGTCGTATTATTTTGGGCGATTAGGCGAAACCATACAATCGCTGCGCAAACAAGGCAGAGACATCATCCGTCTGGATATCGGGTCTCCAGACCTGCCGCCAACCAGCGAAATTATTGAGACGCTCTATAACTCAGCAAAGCTACCCACAACCCATGGTTATACCATGCACAACGGTACCCAGAAATTTCGCAACACTGTAGCTGTATACCTGCTGAACCGTTTTGAAATCAGCCTGGATCCTGAAAGCGAAATCCTGGCTTTGATTGGCTCAAAAGAAGGTTTGTTCAACCTTTCGCAGGCTTTTCTCAACCCTGGCGATATCGTTCTGGTGCCTGATCCTGGTTATCCCGTTTATTCAGCCGCAGCCAAAATTGCCGGCGCTACAGTTGTAACCATGCCTCTCTTAAAGGAGAACAATTATTTACCAGACTTGCAGGCAATACCACAAGAAATTGCCCTGAAAGCCAAAATGTTGTGGTTGAACTACCCCAACAATCCAACCGGGGCAATCGCCACACCAGATTTTTATCGTGAAGCGATTGATTTCGCCCGACAGAATCACATCTTGCTTGCGTCAGATGCGCCTTATACTGATGTGTGCTTTGACGGTTACACGGCGGACAGCATCCTCCAAATCCCAGGCGCGAAAGAAGTAACCGTCGAGTTCAATTCACTCTCAAAGACCTACAACATGGCCGGATGGCGGGTTGGTTTTGCAGCAGGCAACGCCCAGGTACTTGGCTACCTCAAAACCTACAAGTCTCAACAGGACTCTGCCAATTTCCTGCCTACCTTGGAGGCTGGTGCCTATGCACTTACATCAGACCAATCATGGCTGGACGAGCGCAATGAAGTCTATCGAAAAAGACGCGACATCATTTTGGCCGGTCTTAACGCGATCGGGCTATATCCGAAGAGACCCAAAGCAGCCCTGTATGTCTGGTCACCTATTCCCGAAGGATTTACAGATTCCTCAGATTTTTGTGGCCAATGCCTGCAAGAAATTGGGGTGAGTTTTGCGCCGGGCATCCTTTATGGGAACCATGGAGAAGGAAATTTTCGCATTAGTTTTGGTTGTGAAACACAAAAAATTGAAGAGGCGATGCATCGATTGCGGACCTGGTTGTTGTCTCAGGTATAATTGATTGTATGAATAAAATTAACACCTTGCCCACCCGGGCACCAAGGCAAAAAGCATTCCTTGTGGGAGTGGACTTTGCCACAGAAAAAACCCTGTTGCCGGTTGAAGATTCCTTGGAAGAATTGGCTCTTCTGACTGAAACAGCAGGGCTTGAAGTCGTCGGTGAAATCTTTCAAAAATTAACACGGCCAAACGCATCCACTTATATCGGAACCGGCAAATTGCAAGAAGTAATCCTGCTGGTAGAAGAATTTCATGCCGATGTCATCATCTTCGATAACGAGCTCTCTCCGCGCCACCTTCGTGAAATTGAAAAACGGCTTGAAGAATCGTTGGGCGAAGACCGCATCCACGTTATTGACCGCACAGCACTGATATTGGATATCTTTGCTTTGCATGCCAATACCAGCGAGGGCAAACTCCAGGTTGAATTAGCTCAATACCAATACCGGTTACCCAGATTGACACGCGCATGGACCCACCTGGCACGTCAGGCCGGCGGTTCTGGCGGTCGTTCCGGCAGTGGCGGTGTTGGCTTGCGTGGCCCTGGTGAAACCCAATTGGAAATTGACCGCCGCGAAATCCTTCGTCGAATCAGCTTCCTCAAAGACGAACTGGAAAAAGTCCGTGCCCATCGTGCCCGCCATCGCAAAGCGCGGAAAATACAACAAATTCCGACGGTCGCCCTTGTTGGCTATACGAATGCAGGTAAGTCCACTTTGTTGAACCTCCTGACCGATGCCAGGGTTTATGTTGCCGATAAATTGTTCGCCACCCTCGATCCGACTACTCGTAAGGTCATTCTGCCCTCCAATACCGAAATTTTACTGACTGACACGGTTGGTTTTATTCAAAAATTACCAACTGACCTTGTCGCCGCCTTTCGCGCCACCCTTGAAGAGATTAGCGAGGCGGATTTACTGCTGCATGTGATCGACATATCCCACCCAAACGCTATTGTTCAATATGAATCCGTTATGGAAACATTGAGTGACATCGATTGCGCAGATATTCCGACCCTGACGATCCTGAATAAGATTGATTTACTCCCTCATGATTACACTGAAACGAAATTTTCTGATGTTTTTAAAAATCCAATATTTGTTTCAGCCACGCATAATATCGGCACGGAAGAATTACTGCAGAACATCGAAGATGAACTTTTCTCCTCCTATATTCACGTTGTTGCTTTTGTTCCTTATCAAGAAGGACAATTGATATCGTTCTTCCATGAGAACGGCAATGTAACCGACATCAAAAATTTAGCCGAAGGTATCGAAATATCCGGTCAACTGCCTTCACGATCAGTTGCTCAATTTCAACCTTATATCACCAAAATCCAACATAAACAACGGTCAACAGAATGATGGAAATACTTTCAAAAATTATTGACAAATTGTCTGCATTTTTCGCTGCACGCAAAGGCCTTCTACCCCTACTGGGCATCGGGATGGTCATTCTGAACTTCCTGCTACCGCTGCTAACACAGCACTTCATCGCTACCAGCGACCTGTTCCTGCATCTTGGCATTATTGTGGCAGTTCTGGGTATCATGCTCGCCTGGGCTCTATAATCAATTTGCATACCTAAATAAACACAAACAAAGCGGGTTGATGCGATCAACCCGCTTTCAATTTTTAACTAAGAATAAATTATTCAGACGCTACGCTGATTACTTCGCGCCCCTGGTAATAGCCACAGCTTGGGCAGACCGTATGCGGAAGACGCATCTCACCGCAATTACCACATTGGGTCAGATTGGCAGTTTTGAGGGCGTCATGGGCTCTGCGTCGATCACGCCGACCTTTGGATACTTTTCTCTTTGGAAGTGGGGTCATGCTAAAAACTCCTGTTTAAGATGTTTAATTATTGCATTTATTCTTTTGCCAATAGCTGAAGAATTATAGGTGAATTGACAGCAGTTGTCAAGCAGATAGTCAGAGCGTGTCAGCGCAAAGTAGTAATGTCCTAATCTGGCAAAGTTAAATTGTCCTATTGGAGGACATACAACATGACAAGGACAATCGCAATGACAGAAAAAGAACTACACCGAAAAACGATACTGGAAAAAGCGGAGGAACTACGGATTACACAAGTAACCCGCCTCTATTCATCCCCTACGCGAGCAGTTGGCGAGCGATGTGATGCTGTCATCATATCGTTTCAACCAGAAATAGATGTACGATCTGGATTTGCTGTGGCGCCGCGATGCCCGCGCCACGCCTTGCGCCAGGGTAAATTTCACCAATGACTTACGATAATTCATTTCTTGTGTTATGGTTGTCATAGCAGGTTGTGTTGACCTCCGTTTTGTTGGGTTGGCGCTTTAACAATAACGAAGATCTCCGCTTCCTGCTATTCTTTTTGCTCGCTTTGTCCAATATGTATTGTAAACCTACACCTTGATATTGAATAAATATCGATAACGCTTGCAAATCATCTGTGCATGCGATATAATCGACATCGTTATCGGGCGGTTAGCTCAGCTGGTTAGAGCGTTGCGTTGACATCGCAAAGGTCGTAGGTTCGAGTCCTATATCGCCCATATCTATATTAAAAACACAAAGACCAGGAATAGTAACTGGTGACGAATTTGACAGAAACGTGAAGTCATAGGCTGAAAACTTCACCTGAATTCAACCGGTGAAAACCACCTGCGAGTGGAAACCAGAAATCAGTAAGGAATCCGGTTCGTTCCGTTATCAACGTATAAAGATGATGAACAATGCTTCATCAATTTGGGTGGAACCGCGTGTGAACAGCTCGCCCCATGTGGGTGAGTTTTTTTTGTTAAAGGAGAAGCAAATGGCAAACAAATTGAATGAATCTATGGCAGACGAAAAGTTACATAAATTACGGCACTCGGCTGCGCATGTAATGGCGCAAGCGGTATTGGACCTCTTTCCGACCGCAAAATTCGCCATTGGACCGGCGATTGAAAATGGGTTTTACTATGATTTTGATCTACCGAGACCATTATCAGCAGAAGATTTAGAGCAGATTGAATCCCGCATGAAGGAAATCATCAAGCAAAGACACACCTTCGAAAAACAGGTGGTCTCAGCCGAGGAAGCCAAACAACTCTTCAAAGACCAACCTTATAAAATCGAATTGATTGAAGGTTTGGAACAGGGCGGTTTTGACGAGCACGGCGACCCTATTGAAGAGAAACCCGAAATCTCTATCTACAAAAGCGATACCTTCATTGACCTTTGCCGTGGCCCGCATGTAGAACACATGGGCCAGATCAACCCCAAAGGCTTCAAGCTGATGAGTGTCGCCGGCGCCTACTGGCGCGGCGACGAGAAGCGTCCTATGCTTCAACGAATTTATGGTACCGCCTGGTCAGACCCCAAAGACTTGAAGGAATATCTTTGGAAGATCGAAGAAGCCAAAAAACGCGATCACCGCCGCCTTGGCAAGGATCTGGACCTGTTTTCCATCAATGACGAAATCGGACCCGGGCTTATCTTGTGGCACCCCAAAATGGGTCTCATGCGCAAACTTGCTGAACATTTCTGTGATGAAGAACATATGAAAGCTGGTTATGATTTTGTCTATACCCCCCATATTGGCAAAGCCAGCCTGTGGGAAACCAGCGGACACCTGGGGTTCTACAAAGAGAACATGTATGCCCCTATTGAGGTGGATGGTCAGGAATACTACCTGAAACCCATGAACTGCCCCTTCCATGTTCACATCTACAAAAGCCGCATCCGCTCCTACAAAGAACTCCCCATGCGCTTTGCAGAAAATGGCACCGTGTACCGCTATGAGCGCTCTGGAGTTTTGCATGGCATGCTGCGTGTGCGTGGCCTCACCCAGGATGATGCGCACCACTTTTGTGTGCCTGAGCAGATGCCTGATGAGATTGATTTCGTCTTAAATTTCTCGCTGCACATCTTGCGCTCTTTCGGGTTTGTCGATTTCAACGCATATCTGAGCACCCGCCCCGAAAAATTTGTCGGTGAAGTCTCCCGCTGGGAAGATGCCGAAGAAGCCCTCGAATTGGCCCTGCAGCGCGCGGATATCCCCTACCAGGTGGATGACGGTGGCGGTGCATTTTATGGCCCGAAGATTGACATCAAAGTGAAAGATGCTTTGGGTCGTGAATGGCAGTTATCAACCATTCAGTTCGACTTCAATTTGCCGGAAAGATTCGATATGACTTATGTCGGTGAAGACGGTCAGACACATCGCCCCTATATGATTCACCGCGCATTACTCGGTGCTTACGAACGCTTCTTTGGCACCCTGATCGAACACTTTGGTGGCGCCTTTCCTGTTTGGTTATCGCCGGTTCAGGCAATTTTGATTCCCATTGCTGATCGACACAATGACTACGCGCATAATGTGGCCGAAAAGATGAAGGCCGCCGGGCTGCGAGTACAGGTTGATGACCGCACAGATCGTATGAATGCCAAGATCCGTGATGCTCAGAACCAGAAAATCCCTTACATGTTGGTAATTGGCGACCAAGAGATTGAGGCTGATTCTGTAGCCGTACGCAAACGCTCCGGCGAAAATCTGGGAGCCATCGAAACAGCCGCATTCATTGAGATGATCAATAACGATATTGCGGAAAAAAAATAACCTTTTTACAAATGTCATAGCGGTCGCTGCTCTAGTGAGCAGTGACCGCTTGTTTGTCGTCTAACACATCACGAATTTCTTTGGCAATAGCAAGAAATTCTGTTGAGTAGCGAATATCTGCCAATCTTGGCCGTGGGAATGGGTTATGTATGGTTTTCAATATCCTGGCAGGCCTTGCAGATAGTACAAGAATTTTATCCGACAGCAAGATAGCTTCGGATATGGAATGCGTCACCATGATAATGCCTTTTTTTCGCTCTGACCACACCTGCAGCAGCTCATCCGCCATCTGTTCGCGTGTCAATGCGTCCAAAGCGCCGAATGGCTCATCAAACAACAGGTAATCTGGTTCATGGATTAACGATCTGGCAAGCGCCACTCTTTGCGCCATTCCACCGCTCAATCCCTGTGGATAATATTGCTCAAATCCTTCCAGGCCGACTATTTCAATCCAACGCTTAACCCTTGACCTTCTCTCTACTTTATCAACCTTTAAAAGCTCTAACGGCAAAGAAAGATTTTGGGTGACTGTGCGCCAGGGCAGCAGCGTAGGTTCTTGAAACATCATGCCCAATCGAGGAGGATCACTAACAAATCCATCATGAATCACACTGCCAGAGCTGGGTTCCCTCAAGCCGGCAATGATTTTTAGCAAAGTCGATTTTCCGCAACCCGAAGGTCCCAGGATACATACAAATTCATTGTCCACAAGATCAAAGCTGATTCCATCGATAATCGGCAGAATGCCAGCCTCTTCGACAGCTTCAAAGAATACATCCTGGACAACGATTCTCGGCATCCTTTTTTCTCCTAATCCTCGATTAATTCATTTATAAACAAATCCTCAACACGAAGGTTATCCCCAGCGAGTCCGATCGCAGACATCAAAGTCAACGTATTGTCCCAGGCATCATCATCCGACCTGCCTTTCTGCTCAATGTTCCATATATCAATGGAAGCCAACAACACCTGGTATTGAAAGGTCTGATCATTCTCCAAGTTGGGTACATATTGTTTACAAAGCTCGTAAGCTTCTTCAGGATTATTCACTACAAAAGCCACCCCGCTGTTGGTTGCCTCAATGAAATTTTGAAGAAATTCTGGGTCATTTTCAACCAAGCTATCATTCGTCACAATACCGTTACCAACCAGCAGCAGATAATCGGAAAGAGCAAAGGTAACCAATTCATACCCTTGCTCGTTCAATACTACCGGTTCGTTGGTTAAGTACACCACAGCGGCATCCACTTTTCCCTGGCTTAACAATTCCGCCTGTGTGAAACCGATTACATCAAGTCGAATAGATTCTGGGTCAAACTCACCAATCGATTCGAATCCTTTGTAGGCAATATAACTCGCACCTTGCAGCGCAGGGATGCCGATGATCTTCCCGGTCAGGTCAGACAATTGGTTTATCCCGCTGGTTTTTAGGGCAGTAATGCCCACCGGGTAATCCTCAAACCAGTTATAGACATACACCACGGGCAAGCCCTGGGTCTGTGCCAATACCACTTGCTCGCCAGAAGCGATCGCAACTTTATATTCTCCCGACCCTACCAGACTGACTGCGTCAATTTCATAACCATATAGTAATTCTACATCGTAGCCATATTCCGCATAATACCCATTGTGAATAGCGGCATAGAATGGTGCAAATTGGACCGAAGGGATGAATCCGACCGGTAGGACAACTTTTTCCAATGCCTGTTTATCCGCTCCGCATCCTACCAAGACCAGAGATAACAACAAAATGAATATCAACCGACTAAAAGGTTTCATTGTTCTCCATTATATTGCCTGTATGCAGCAAAAACCGCTCAAGTATTTCAACGAAATTATAAAGACTCAACGCCAAAACAACCAGAATGGCAATGATAGCAAAGACATACGCCGTGTCATATTGCCCGCGAGCCAGGTTGATCAAATAGCCCAAACCTCTGTCAGCACCCAAAAATTCACCAACCACCGCACCGGTCACCGACAGTGTAGCGCCAATTTTCAAGCCGTTCAAGAAAATCGGCAGCGTAGCAGGTATTTCCAGATAATATAAATAATCCCTGTTTCCTGCGCCTAACGTGCTTAGCAGTGCACGATAATTTGGCGGAAGGTTTTTAAGGCCGTGAACGGTGTTTACCAATACCGGAAAAAAGATGATGATGGCACACACCAATATCTTCGACCAAATCCCCGGACCCAACCATAGCACAAATAACGGTGCGATGGCAACCACTGGAATCGCCTGGCTGGCGGCCAGAATCGGAGCGATAAATTCTTCGACTCTACGTGAATGCGCAATCAAATAACCCATGACAATCGCAAAGAGGCTGCCAAACAACAAACCGGATAAGAATTCCAAAACCGTCACCCCAATATGATACAGCAATCTACCACGGTTGATGCCTTCAAGAAATCTGTCGGCGACCAATCCTGGTGATGGAAGAATAAATACTGGCAAATTGGTCAGCCAAAGAAGCAAATACCAAATACCCAAGATGGCAAGGGCGGACGCCAGAATCATTCGTTTTTTGTAAAGCCAGCGTAAGAAACGTTTCATACAAAACCTGTTGAATAGCTTTTTTTTTAATGCTCAAAGATTAATCATACCACTGTTAAGCGCAACCCCCAGGATCATGATCCTGAGGGTTGATGAGTGCCTCCAGGGAGATTCGAACTCCCGTTTTAGCCTTGAAAGGGCTGCGTCCTGGTCCCCTAGACGATGGAGGCAACAACGGACGTTATTTTACCAAACACATACGAACCGGTCAAGCGATTGGTATCTTTCTTGTGCTATTAGCGGCGTTGGTTACGCTGCTCGAACCGGGTCATCACAGATCGATAGGCTGGTGTGGGTTCCTTTGGCGGTGTTGCCCTATCAGTATCTTTACTGAGCAAAAACCCAATGTCCTCAAAAATCCCAACCAATTCACCGCCCTCTTCTGAGAGAACAATAGGTACGCCGAAATTAATCGAATCAATAAAAGCCTGAGAGGCGTAAGGGATAAATATTTGAATTGGTTGCTTGAGTGCTTTTTCAATATTCTTTCGCGGTAAAATTCCAGCTTCAAAAGTCCGGTTCAAGACCAGCACGATATCCTTGTTTTCCTTATAGCCAAGATCGCCAAAAACATCCAGGGCGGCAATCGTCGCTCGCACGGAAGCCAACTCTGGACTCAATACAGCCAAAATCATGTCAGATTGATCCAGGCCCTGCAAGGTCAGATCTGAAAAATCCGAGGCCAAATCCAATACCACATAATCATACATTTCTTTGATGATTTCGATCACTTTTCCCGCTGCCACCGGTGTGATCAACTGCCCATCCGCCACCTTTCTGGGCGCAGCCAACACATGTACACCGTTCTCGCTTTTCAGCATCACGGCATCAACCACGTCTTTATCAAGATCATCCGACGGGATATGCGCCAGATCAAGCCAGGTGTTACGCAGAGACATGTTTAGTAGCAATGCAGCCTGTCCTGCAGCCATAGAGAGGTCGACCAGTGCCACATTCTTCCCCCATACCTTCGAGATACCTGCTGCGATATTGGCAGCTATGGCGCTGACGCCAACCCCGCCGCGTAATGAAAAAACCGAAATAGTTTTTGCGTGTTTTTCGACCGTGGTGTCGGCCTTCGTTGTCCGCTGGCTGCTGCGTCGCATTAAGACCGCAATACGCGCTTGTAGTTCGGCTGGTTGAAACGGCTTTGTCAAATAATCATCCGCGCCAGCGTCAAAACCTTTGATCTTGTCATCCAGGGCATTATGCGCAGTCAGCATCATCACGGGAATGTGAGAAGTCTTTTTGCTTTCTCGTATCTTTGAACAGACCTCATACCCATCCATTATGGGCATACTTATGTCAAGAATGACCACATCTGGCAGCATCTTTGAGATCAATGGTAGCGCTTCAGCACCATTGGTGACAGTAGTCACCTCATAACCTGCCTGTTCCAGGGTTGTACTGACAACCTTCAGGTTGATCTCATTATCATCTACTGCAACGATTTTTCCAGCCATGTTCAGAATCCTACAAAAGAAATTGGTCTATAGTATTATAGACCAATTTTCCTACATGCATGAATAAACTTTTACTCACCAGAAAATATGACGTTAGTTCCTGCGATAATCTATGAACCGATAACCTACACCGCGCTCGGTTAAGATGTATTTTGGTTCGGATGGATTTTCTTCAAGTTTTTGACGCAAGTAATTAATGTAGAGACGTACGTAATGGGTTTCATCACGATACTCATATCCCCATACTTTTGCCAACAATTGGTCATAGGTCTGCACCCAACCCGCATTTTGCACCAGGTGGAATAGAAGGCGATATTCCGTCGGGCGCAATTTGATCAATTCGCCTTCGACCCACACTTCTCTCTTATCAAAATCCAGTTTCAAACGATCATCCACTTCTATCACATCGTGTCGTGACTGCCCCGATGCCTCAGTTCTGCGGATAACGGCTTTTGCTCTGACGACCAGTTCCCGCGGGCTGAAGGGCTTGGTAACATAATCATCTGCCCCCAATTCCAACCCCTTTACTTTGTCATCCTCTTCGCCTTTGGCGGTCAACATAATCACCGGTACCTGGCTGAATTCACGGATCATGCGCAACACTTCAAAACCATCAATATCAGGCATCATAACGTCCAGCATGACCAGGTCAGGCATGACATCGCGAAGGCGATTGATCGCTTCCATGCCATTATAGGCTTCTTCTACAATAAACCCATCATGCTCAAGATTCAACCTGATGAAACGCGCCATGCGCTGCTCATCGTCAACAACAAGAATTCTGCGATTTCGTAAATTTTCTTCCATGGCTACTCCCTCACAAAACTAATAATCTCTTCTTCTTCAGCGCCTGGCAGTATTTCGACAAAGTTGATTCGCTCATAGGGGAAAATGACCAGGGTTACTTGATTGTCCAGGTAATGAATATCTTTTCCATCACGCCTTCTGGGGTTCTTCAATATGATGAGGTTATCAGTGGCTGATGGCAGCTCATCCAATTCTGCTACAATCGGATCTTCATTCTTCACATGAACCAAAGCAAGTGGCATATTACACCTTTTGAATCCTTATGTTCATTCTTAACTTACCCAATCTTAACATACAATTCTCCGCCAGAACATACTCATTCCCCGGATACAATTCTTCTTCATCTAAAAAGGTGCGGTTAGAAGAATTCAGGTCAACCACTTTGAAACCTTCCTCCGTGAACTTAATCATCGCATGCTGGCGCGAAACCCCTTTTTCATACCCTTGATGATCTTCCATATCAAGATCCACCAGAACCTCATCGGCTGTTGGAACAATCCTCCCCAGGACATATTTCTCTTTTCCTTGTAGAGTTACCACTTTGTCTGTATCGGTAAAAGTCACCTGGATTAGGTATGATTGATATGATTCTTTCGGTTCCGCTTGTTCCACCCCCAAAAGTGTTGCCCCGCACTGCGAACAGAACATAGCTCCTTCAAACTCTTCATTTTTACAATTCGGACAGCGAATCATTTTAATTCAACTTTCTTCGTGGGTGCAGCCCGTATGGCGGGAGCTGTTACTGATGGCAATACCCTGGTGCCATATTTGATCTTTTTCTCACCCGAATCTGAATAATGCTGGTGTTCCTCAATGAAGTTTGATTCCTCCAAAACACTGGTTGCCAAAGCATCCTGGCCTTGTGCAGCCAATTGCCGTGCCAGGTTCTTCAGTGTATTAATACCCGTATCAATATCGCCTTGACGGATCAACTTGCGCGCAGCAGCCTGCATGCGATATAAACTAATATGATAAACCGATTGTAGCACTTTTCCATCCGGGACATTTCGGTTTTTCTTCTCCAAATCAAAAGGTACACCAAAGATCAAATTCTCTGTGCTCAATTCAGTATCCCCTGGCAGATGATGGGCGGAGAACGTCCCTCTGACCATGTCAAGGCGATTTAATGCGCCTGTAACCGGAGATATCTTTAACTCGAATAAAAATTCTAACTCCCGTGAGGCCCGCAACGAGCCCAAATGAAACGTGTTGCCATAAGCAAGCAGCGGGGTTACCCCGGCGGACATCCGATGTAATGAGGTGACCGCAACACACGGATGGGTATCGAATGAAAAAACGACTTGCGGAATTTCAATGATCTGAGACAGGGCCAGATACTTGCCCAAAAGGTCGCCAAATTCGCTCACCTCAGAAAGATAGGTAACTTCACCGCCCGAGTACCCAACCAGTTGATCAAGAAATTCATCATTCCACTCATCCCCCAAACCGAAGGCGGAAAAAATCACGCCCTCCTGGTTGGCGCTGCGAACCAGGCGCATACACATCTCATCATCACCGTAGGTTTGACCATCTGTCAATAATAACAGCAACGATGTGCTTTTTCGAAAGATGGGTGATCTCACCAATTGCACATATCCACGCTTTAACCCTTGATAAATTTCTGTGCCGCCTTCGGCATGCATACGCATCACATAACGAGTCAAGCTGCCAAAATCACCGATTTTTGTTGCACGAAGCAATGTATCTGCCCGGTCATTGAATACCACCAAGGACACATAATCATCCGGTGATAAATACTGATGCAAATTAACCAGGGTTCTCTTCACTACATCCAGCGCATAACCCTTCATCGAAGTAGAGGTATCTATGACCAGACACAGGTTAATCGGCAACCGCTGAAAGCCTTCCGGCAACTGGTATGTCAATTTCATCAACGCGTAGAAAACCTGCGTTTCTTTGATGACATTTAAATACTCGTTGCCATACTTAACAGAATGATTCAGCTTTATGATTGCCATATAAGTGTTTAGTGTACTTTGATTACGATGGCTGAAATGTTATCTGGACCCCCAGCTGCATTGGCGTCGGCTATCAACCTCTCACTTGCTTCCTGTGGATGGGCGCTACTGCTTACTATGGATTTGATTGTATCATCATCCACGCATACCGTCACCCCATCACTGCATAAGATCAGGTAGCCGGCTTGCGGAATTCTCCTGGTAGATAATTGTATGTCAACTGACTCATTCTGGCCCAGGGCTGAATACAATACATTTTTCTGATTGTAATTCCTCCCTTCTTCGAGACTCAATTGTCCCAAATCTACAAGCCGTTGCACCAGTGTTTGATCTTTGGTGAGTTGTTCCAAATCACCTTGTTCATCAATAAGATAAGCGCGCGAGTCACCTGCATGCCCGATCGTTAGATAATTCCCCAAAATGATCATGGCCGTCATCGTTGTTCCCCCGTCAGGGATCTCCACTAATAATTGCTCATTTATTCTACGCATACCATTTTCAAGTACTTCCTGAACCGGCTCCGGTTGACTGAATCCGGCAGGATTTACCATTGGGAGGAACAAATGACGCAGAACATGTTCAACCATGGCCTGAATAGCTCGTGAACTGGCTTCCTCGCCTTTTGCATGCCCCCCCATTCCGTCGGCAACAATGAACAAGCCAAAATTCAGGATACCATTGTCTGTTGCCAACAAAGTATCCATGGTGAATATGGAATCTTCATTGTGATCATATCGTTTCCCATAACTCTGACAAGCGCCAACAGTAAAAGCCATCGCAGGTTGAACATCTTGTATGGTCGTTTTGCTTGCGGATTCGTATGCCATTCTTCCCTCCTGCTAATAAACGGCGATCGCGTAGACATTATGATCAGTTGAACCAAACACAAGCACCCCGTTGTCTAGTGCTGGCCGCCCGGTGATATGACCCTGGGTTTGGAACTTCCAGAATAATTCTCCACTTTGCACATCCAGACAATAAATGCCACCGTCAGAATCACCGATATACACTCGATCATTGTCAGTAATTGGAGAGCCACTCACTTGCGATTCGGTCTGGTAACTCCATACCAACCGCCCGTTGTTTTTATTCACACAATATATTTTTCCATCGGCAGACCCCAAAAAGATATTGTCATTCAACACGATAGGAGAAGACACTGATCCTTTATCCATGCGAAATCGCCAGATAGCCCAGCCAGTTTTCGAGTCAATCGCATACAGGGTTGCATCCAAAGAACTGAAAAACAACATCCCTTCACTTTCGTCCAGGTATGGGTTCCCAAGGACGCCTCGTTTGGCGTTGAATCGCCATTTCATCATCCCGCCCATGTCTGTGCTCAGCATCTCTCCATCCATCCCCACATATATTACCCGGTCATCGGTAACAATGGGCTTTGTCCGTATGGGTGCCATCGCCTCCGCTTTCCATGAAGGCGTGCCCCCGGTAATCGAAATAGCATACAGATTGCAATCATCACTGCCGATGAAAACATGTTCATTGCGCACTGATGGCGAACCGCGCACCGGACCACGCGTCTGAAACGCCCACACACGTTTGCCACTGCCACTCTCAACAGCATACACATGGTGGTCTTCTGATCCAAAGAACAAAAGACTGCCATCAAAAGCGGGCATACTTACGATGCCTCCTTTGGCAGGATACTTCCACACAAATTTACCGTCAGCCGCATTGAGCTTGTAAACATTATGATCATAGGAGCCGATGTAGACACTTCTGTTCGAGATTACCGCCGAACCGCGTACTTCATCCTCACAGCGAAATGTCCAGATCGGTTTTATCAATTGCTCTGCTGGCGTTTGGCCTTTTGATTCACCCTTCGTCTGGGTCGCAACAGTAAAAAGGGAATCGACAGGTGACAACAAACCCGTCTCGCTGCCTGCACGAATGAGGGCATCACGCATTTCCTTGGCTGTGCTATAACGATCACCAGCATTGTAAGAAAGTGCCTTCTCCACAATAGTAACCATTTGATCAGTGACAGCAGGATTGAACTTTTTGATAGGCCGCTGCTCAAAGGTAAACGGAGGTTCAATGGTGGGATCATGTCGTGTGAATAAATGATGAAGTGTTGCTCCCAGCGCATATATATCAACACTGGGGGTTGCCTCTCCTCGATACTGCTCTGGCGGCGCATACCCTTCAGTACCGATAATGGTTCCCTTTTGGCCAAGCTGGAACGTTTTCGCGATACCAAAGTCAATCAAAACCACATTACCTTGTTGGTTGATCATGATATTGGATGGTTTTATATCTCGAAAGATTATCGGTTCTGGTTCATGTGAATGCAGATAATCCAATACATCGCACAATTGCACAGCCCACTTGATCACCTGTGATTCAGGGATAAAATCTGTAACCCGCTCTAAAACCCGTTCGAGATCTTTCCCATACACATATTCAATCACAAGATACGCCCGTTGGTCAATGGTGAAATAATCATAGATATTTGTGATCGATGGATGCGACAAAGTAACCAGAAGATTGGCTTCTCTCTCGAAGTTCTTAATCATCATCTGGTTAATCTTGGGATCCGTATTCGCGCTAACCATCTCTTTGATCGCCACCAACTTGACAGCATTGGGAAAATGCATATCTCTTGCGCGATAAACAGCACCCATCCCACCAGAGCCAATCACATCCTGGATGAGGTATCGGCGCATCAGCAAACTTTTTGCTGGTAAACGGCCTGGTCTTTTGCTTTCCGATTCGGGAAATACGCGGGTTATGATACGATCTTGCAGAATAACCTCCCCTGATTAATCACGCCCTGCAATAGATTACGATGAGAGAGAACTTTACTCATTATATATCACTTCTCGCTTCTCATGGACAATTTGAACCGAGTATTTATGGGCCCGGAGCCTGGCTTTTCCAAAGTATCATGGCTGGCGCATTATTCGGATTCAATAACCATGAGGTATGAAGCAGCAGCCCACCCGCTCCTTGATGCATCATACGGAGATTCAAGATACCACCAGACATAACCATCTTGTTCGACCGGTCCATTCACAACCGTGAACAATTCCAATTCCTGTCCCACAAACTGAATCGTTCCCGCAGTGCCCGGATTCGCCCGTAAACGCAAGCCCAGCCCACCCGTTTCAACGATTTGCACAACAGTCCCAACAGTTATTCCCTCGATGACAATCGAAGGGGTTTCAAAATCGTCCACAGAAACCGTTGGGCTGGGCATCACATGTGGGGTTGCATAAGGAATAAGCGTTACAACAGGCTCCTGTGATTGTGCGGACTGAGCTGGTATCGATATTAAAATCAACGAAATTAAAGCGGCAAACAAAATCAAGCCTGCAACCAATGCAATAGCCATTATGATCAGAATGCGTTTTCTGCCTTTGCGCAAAGTGTCTTCAGTCATCATCCACCTAATTATAGCGGAAATTGATGTAACTCATAACAACAGTTATGGCTTTGAATAACTTCACGACCCTCCCGCATTTTTTCCATCAATACCCCTATGATATAATTAATTGCAATATGACAATTGCACACAACCCCACCTCGATGATAGGCAATCGCTATGAAATTAACCGCCTGGTTGGTACCGGTGGCATGTCCATTGTATACAAAGCACGCGATGTGGTACTAGATCGCGATGTCGCCATTAAAGTGTTGCGGCAAAAATACGCCAGTACAGAAGATATGCGCCTTCGCTTCCAACAGGAGGCTCGCGCAGCTGCAAAATTATCCCATCCCAATATCGTCACTGTGTTTGATTCTGGATTGGATGGAACTCGCATTTTTATCGCCCTGCAATATATCGAGGGGTCAAATTTAAAAACACACATTCAAACCCGTCCCTCCATCAACATGATAACAGAACTCGATTATGGCACTCAAATATGCAGGGCTATTGATCACGCGCACGCAAACAAAATTATTCACTGTGACATTAAACCCTCTAATATCCTCCTCGATGAATCGAATCAAGTGAAAATCACAGATTTCGGACTTGCTCGTGTGATGCAGCAGTCTGACAACTTCGACAATGAATTCTTCTGGGGCTCTCCCTATTACGTTTCTCCTGAACAAGCCAAAGGTGAACCGCCTTCCATTGCTTCAGACATCTACTCTTGTGGCATCGTTTTATACCAATTGTTTACCGGGTATCTTCCTTTCACAGCCGCCACAGTAGATGAATTATTACAGGCTCATATTCAAGTAACACCACAGCCCCCAACCGAAATAAACCCCGACATTCCCGACACTCTGAATTCCTTGATACTGCGCTGTTTAGAAAAAGATCCTCGCAAACGTTTCCGTTCATTCTCGCAACTTAGAGACAATCTGGCATCTGTAAGGCATTCCTTGATTCTCAGCCTGACAGCGGAGCCGATAGAATCAAGACCAAACAAACTAACCCTCGCAGAATCGATCCGAACAGCAAATCCACCCAGTTCAAAACACAAGTATACACTTCCTGAAAAAACGCCCAAACAGTTCGATTGGATTTCCATTCTGTTAGGATTGTTAGCCACCATAGCGGTAGCTGGTTTGATTCCATTTTGGATTTATGTTTATTTCAATGTCCCGGGATAATAGGTGTAGATGATGATAATCTCTCCGTCAATACTATCAGCAGATTTTGGCAACCTCCAATCACAATTAGAACAAATCGAACTGGGGGGAGCTGATTGGATCCATGTGGATGTGATGGATGGACACTTTGTCCCCAACATCACCATGGGGCCGTTCATCGTCAATCATTGCCGTAGATTATCAACACTCCCGCTGGATGTGCATTTGATGATCGAAAAGCCCGAGAATCATATTGACGCCTTCATCGATGCGGGCGCATCCAGGCTCACCATCCACATTGAAAACAATCCCAATGTCCATCGCACATTACAAGCTATTCGCGATCGGGGAATTCACCCAGCAATAGCCATCAATCCTGGCACCCCGGCTCATGCCATTGAAAGCATCCTCGACCAGACCGATATGGTCCTGGTCATGACAGTGAACCCTGGCTTTTCAGGCCAATCTCATATAGCCAGCATGGCTGCTAAAGTAAATAAAGTCCGTGAAATGATACAAACAGCAAAAACAGAGACCATCATTGAAGTCGATGGTGGAATTACTGCCGACACCCTTCCAGCTATGTATACCGCAGGTGCTCGTGCTTTTGTTGCAGCAACTGCTATTTTTAAAAATGATGCAGGCATCGTCCCGGCCATTCAATTACTCAGGCAGTCGATATCTGATTAAATGAAAAAACCGCGTGAAACGCGATTTTTCCCATATTCGACGGTAGAACCCGTCAGCTCTTTACCATTGTTCTCATACAGCGCGTGCATAAAGTTTTACGGATTTTCTTGCCATTCTCGAAAGTGGTTACCTTCTGCAGATTGGGCTTGAATTTCCGATTGGTAGCGCGCATAGAGAAACTGCGATTATGACCGAAAGTTGTCGATTTTCCACAAGATTCACACTTCGCCATGATACAATCCTTTCTTGATGCATTTGTTGCAACAGCATTGTATGTTACCATAACCCAGGTCAATTTACAAGGAATATTAATAGGACGAACTTATGAATGTGCAACCCAAAACAGTCAAAGGAAACATTTTCATCGCCCATCAAGCTATCGCCAGTCTTGTTCACAAAACTGTACTCGAAACCTATGGTGTCGTTGGTTTAGCGCCGAAGAATTTCGCCCAGGATATCACCCGCGCTATCACCGGTGAAGGCAACCGGGGCATTGTCATCAAGCACGAAAAGGGACACCTCACCATCGATGTTTATATTATTATCGAATATGGCACTCGTATAAAAACCGTCGCCTCTGTGGCGGCAGACACGATCAGCTATCGTGTTGAAAAAATTACCGGTATCCCCGTGGCAAAAATAAACGTGCATGTGCGCGGATTGCGCATCTCTGATACTGATTAGCGGTAGGAATTTGAGGAAATAAAAGATGAGCAACCAGAGCGATATCAACATTAACGAAACGCTGTCATTGGATGGGGGTATCCTGAAAAAGTTATTGGAAGCAGGGTTGTTGTGGTTGAGGGCTAACCAGAATCATGTCAATGCTCTCAATGTTTTCCCTGTACCCGATGGTGACACAGGGACCAACATGGTATTGACCCTGCAATCTGCTTATGATGAGATCAAAGATATGCCAGAAACCAACATCGGTATCATCAGCCAGGCAATCTCACAGGGAGCTTTGATGGGGGCCCGTGGCAACTCGGGGGTCATTCTCTCTCAGTTGTGCCGTGGATTTGCCAGAGCCCTGGATCACCTTGAAGTCATGGATGCGGCCAGCTTGATCAAAGCTTTTACCGAGTCCAAAGAAACCGCTTACAAAGGGGTGGTCAGGCCGGTGGAAGGCACAATACTAACCGTTGCCAAGGATACAGCCGCCGCTGCTGCCGAAATGATAACTCTGGATAACACCGTTGATGAGATCCTCACCGTCATTCTGGATGCAGCCGCAAAATCTGTTGATAACACCCCCAATTTGCTGCCTATTCTAAAACAAGCCGGCGTGGTAGATTCAGGGGGCAAAGGTTTGTATTTCATCTTGGAAGGCGCTGCCAAGTGGCTTCGCAACGAAGAGTTTCAGACTGCACCAGTTGAAGTTCTGCCAATCGCCAACCTGGCAGACATGGAGGAAACCATCGAACCCGGTCAGGATTTTGAAGTAGTGATCGACTTTCGTCCGAACACCCAATTCAACCTGCGTTCTTATTATGATGAGTTAGAGAAAATTGGTACATCTATTCAGGTCGGAGAAGGCGACAATCTCTTCCGTATGCACATCCATGTACCAACCGACAATCGTTACATGCCCATCGATTACACCATGACCCAGGGCATCATTACCAATGTCTATATAGAGAATCTGTTAGATCAGATGGGTGGAAATCAAAAAGGCGGTAAACAAGCTCAATTAGAATATCTACCCTTTGAACCGGGGCAAATCGGTGTCGTAGTGACTTCACCAGGATTCGGTATTTCTCAAATTTTCACCAGCCTGGGAGCTTCCGCTGTTGTCAGTGGTGGACAAACCATGAACCCAAGTACCGAAGAAATTCTTTCAGCTTTCAAAGATTTACCCACAAACCAGATCATCATTCTACCCAATAACAAGAACATTTTTTTAGCAGCCCAGGCAGCTGCCAGTATGTCGGACAAACAAGTCGCTGTTATCCCGTGCAAAACAATACCCCAGGGGATATCTGCGATGCTGCGCATGATGCCGGGGATTGACTTTGACCTCGCCGTGGAAGAAATGACCGAAGCCCTTGATGATGTGGAGACGGGTGAAATCACAGTCGCTACCCGCACCGTTGAGATCAATGGAGTCAATGTAGAAGAAGGCCAGGTCATTGCTTTGCACAATGGAAACTTAATTCAAGCCTGTCCAACCATTCTGGATGCTGCCTTGCATCTGCTGGGTGATGTTGATATGGATGAAAGAGAAAGAATCACCTTTTTTTATGGTGAAAACATCACACAAGAAGAAGTGGCAGAGGTTGTTGATGCTGTTGAACAGGCCTATCCTGATCATGAACTCGAAGTCCATGAAGGTGGTCAACCCCACTATCAATTTATCATCGCAATAGAGTGATATGGCCATTTGCATCCTGACAGACTCATTGACACAATATCCAGTTATCCGCTTTGCCGGTATGAATAAAGTTCAGACAATTGAACATCATTTAACGTTCAAGGGACAAACCATAAACAGAAATTCTGAATTAAAACTTCAGCAACTGCCCCAAACTGCTACAGCGGAGCACACACCCAAAGTGCAGGCACCCTCGGTTGCAGATTTTCAGCAAACGATCGCAACACTGCTTGGTAGATATGATGAAATTTTGTTATTGATGACATCCTCTGCCATATCGCCTGCTTATAATAATGCACTTGAAGTAATAAACAATATGGATGGTGGCGGGCGAATTGTCGCCATTGACACCAACACCATTTCTGTTGGGGTTGGTGTACTGGTGTCTTACGTAGCCCGACTCATAGATGAAAACAGAGATATTCAAGAGGTAGCGCAGTCCGTCAGGTCATACCAGCAACATATCTACACATTATTCAACACCCCCAACCTTTCATATTTGTATCATAACCAGTTATTAGATGCCGGCCAGGCATATGTTGGTGAATACCTGCAGTCCGCGCCCAATTTCACTATCGAAGATGGACGTTTTTTTTCGACTGACAAAATGCGCAACAAGCGGCACATCACCGATTACTTATTGGAATACACCAAAGAATTTGAGGCAATCGAATCCATGGCGTTCCTCCATGGCAATGAGTTGAGTACGCAAACATCTCGATTAATTCGCGAACACGTGAAAGAAGCATTCCCGGATGCCTTATTCTCAGAACATCGTATTTCCCTTCCGCTTGCTCTGCTTTTTGGCCCGCAATGCCAGGGTGTGATTGTGGTTGATACAGAGTCTTTTTAAGCATCATGCCTGCTGACCTCATTCAACAATTACTAAGCGTTATACAAGCTGAAACGCAAAATGGATATGAGGATTCAGCGGTTGCCAACGGCATGCAGGCCTTCCTGCCTGAATGGCTTGAAAACGCCAAAAACAACCAGTTAAGCCCCAATTTGACGGCATTGGTGGAAGAAACCTTTGGGGATTATTCCCGATCAGACAGTCAAACCAGAGCCGGTGCAGTTCAGACATTCATCGAAACCATTAAGCAAAGAAAGCAAAATGCTCAATCATCACAAGATTCTGATCCGGCCTCAACAAACAAACCCCCCGCAAAAGAGAAACCAGCTGCCAGTTCACCTCGCCGCGGTCTTGGGCTGGATGCCCCGCTAACCGTTCTCCATGGCGTTGGACAGAAAAATGCAGAAAGGTTAACAAAACTGCATCTCAGCACGCTCGATGACCTGCTGCATTATTATCCCCGCCGATATGATGATTATTCCAAATTGAGTACGATAGATCAACTAAGCAGTGGTGTCGAAACCACCGTTATTGGAGTGGTTGAACATGTGGATACGAAAGAGATCCGCAAACGAAAAATAACCGAAGCTTTGATCACAGACAGCACCGGATGGCTGCGCCTTACCTGGTTTAACCAGCCCTGGATAGAGCGCCAAATAACCCCTAAGACTACTATCGTTGTCTCAGGGAAAATTGACCATTATCTGGGCAAACCGGTCATCAACAATCCTGAGTGGGAAAAACTTGACAAAGAGCAAATCAGCACAAACCGCATTGTGCCCGTTTACCCACTGACCGCGCATATGACCCAGCAATGGCTGCGCAAGATAATCTACAAAGTTGTTGATTATTGGGCACCGCGCACACCAGAGTATCTTCCTGCAGCAATTAGAG
>OMKS01000978.1_pt1 | contig 26246 bp, 25 predicted proteins | sample 1674721 | NCBI WGS metagenome assembly OMKS01 (sample SAMN06264996, study PRJEB25208) | sediment metagenome | isolation source: hot spring sediment | place: USA: California | collected 2014-09-02 | reverse complement strand
CAGATGGAAGGATCGGATCGGAGGAAATCAATAAAACAAAGATAAGGGATTTAGAAGAGACCGCGAGGGCCTCTTCATCATAGAGGTTTAGGATTTTCGGCTTCAGAGATATCTGTGCTATTCGCGCCTCTTCTTAGTCCTGAGCACCAGGAATATCGCGACTGCGCCCAATATCGGTATGATCAGCACTGCGAACTCTGGTATGTCCGCGTAGACTACCTCTGTCGCGAGACCGCCTGTCACATCCAGGGTGAAGTTCTCATCTGCAGCGTCAACGGCCCACCAACCTACGGTTCCGAAATTGATGGTCGTCTCCCAGACTCCGTTCTCGGACGCCTGGAATGTGTGGGTTATGCTGTTGGAGCCGCCGCCGAGGGTTGCAAGGGTGTCGTTCGTGGTAATGATCACGGTACCGTTCCAGTCCGTGACCGTCGATCCGCTGAGGTCTTTGGCCGTGACCCTTAGCGTATAGTCCACTCCGATCCTGTAGTAGCCGCCCGTTTCCGGTGGCTCGACGATCTCGACATCGTAGTCGCTGACCTCGGAAACAGTGAACACGAACATCGGAGAACCCTGCTCAATAAGGGACGTATCGCCCTGGTTGGGGACTCTTGCCGCCCACGCATCGAACGGTCCGTTCAGCGTGAGCGTCTTGTTGGCCGCGTCGTAGTTTGAGGCCATGTCCGGCGTGCAGCTGCCAAGCACCATCTCGCCCCAGTATCCGTAGCTCAGCATCTCGGTCTGCTTCGCGGCGTCAAGAGTGTCGCTGGCGCCCCTGTATGGTTCGAAGGCGTATACCGATGTGCTCGGAAGCCTGAATATCATCCTCTCGCCGTCGGTCAAGTTCAAGATCATCGGGGTAATCCAATAGCTGACATTGTTCCCGAACTGCGTGGTCCCGACGTTGTACGAGGGCCTCATCAGATTCGTTGTTGCTGGGTTGTAATCGTTGTACGGGCTCGGGTATCCGAGGTGCAGTGGTGCTCTGTTCGGGATGTAGTCGCTGTGGAGCGCCTCCATCGACCATGCGCCCTTGAAGGCGTCCGGGTCCTTCCAGGCGAGCATTTGGTACAGGAAGATGCCGCTGAGATAGACGTCCGCCATGTCCGGTCCGATGGTCATGTTGAGCCACATATCCTCCATGTAGCCCTGCCAGCTCGGTGTTATGTTCCCGGCCTCAAGATACCTTGTTAGCAGCATCTCGTTGCCCCATGATATCGAGTAGAATCTGAGTTGCAACAAATCGGCAGTGGAGTTGTCATAGTCCATGGAAATGCGCATGACCCTGATATCATCCGAGTACTCGTAGTTCGTGTAGGTGTCGTACTGTCCGCCGCCGTCAGCCAGCCATTCGTCCATCCAATCGGCTTCGACATCTCCATCGACAGCCGCATACTCGGTTCTTAAGTCACCTGTTCCGGGTAGTCCCAAGAATTTCTTCGCCGCCTGCCGGGTGAAGTTCATCTCTCCCATCAGCTCGTGCCACCATCCATCGTTGGCGATGTTGGGCATGTCTCGGTAGAAAAGATCGTAATAGGTGTTAGCATAGTGGGCGACACCTCTGTTCCTGATATCAGAGATGTCCTGGCTGTAGAGGTATGTGCCGTACCACGAGATGTTGACCCAGCCTCCGTCCTGGTTCGGGTTGCCCAGGAACGGAAGGAAGTAGGTGTCCTTGCCTGTCGCGGTTCCCATGTCAGAAACGTTGCTAGCTTCGACCTCTAATCGATAGGGAGCGTAGGTGTAGAAGCCCGGATCTACATCGTAGGATGCTGGTCCCGGTGGGGAGGCGATGATGTACGGGTATGTGTCCCTGATTATCAGCTCGCCGTAGCCAGATTCACGGAAGTCCCACCACTCGTTCAGACCGGAGGTGCCGTTGGTCCTTCCCAGATCGGCGTAGTCCCTGGATTTCATATATGACTGGAACATATCGGATATCGTGTAGGTCGTCTCTCTATCTCCACCATATTCTATTCCTGCAGGTACCGGCTGCTCATCAAGATCACTATCGTAACTCCGTGATGGCGTCAGCATTGCAAATGCAGAGATTACCATTATCGCAATAATTCCAATGGCCAGAATCTTGTTTCTGACCTTAATGGAGCGGTCTATCTCGACATTTCCCTTGTCCAACGCAGGATAGCATGTAGTTTCAGAATTTTCTTCATGCATGACTGTTCCTCCAAAGGGGGGGTTGCGGTTCAATATGTTTTTGAGCATATATATAATTTTCATACATCAGTGCAATCCTTACGCCAGATTTCGGGAGGAAGGAATTATATGCTCCGGTCTGATTATCAATATTGAAAATATCGGATATATTAAATTAAAATTTAGGCTATCATATATTTAACATTGAAGACGACGATTTCTGAGAGAGCCCCAGGACCGGTTCGCTCAATGCTAACGGTCGGTCAATAATTTGATCATCAATGCCTTCGCAAACGCCAGATCGGTCAACTGATGCTTTTAAACAGAAATGCGCCAGAATATCTCCCTCCGGAAGATTCTAATATATATTTTTTCTGTTAAGGGGTGCATGATTCTGGAAATAGACGGCGAGGTAAGCGCGAAGCTTCCCGACCTGAGGTTGGTCTTCCTGCAGATCAGTGGATTGAAAATCGGGATCAACAATGACCAGATAACCAGGTTATCTGAGAATGTGGCTTCGGAGATAATCGATTCACTCGATATCGACACTGTGAAGGACAGGGAGGATTTCCGAACTTACCGTGACTTCTTCTGGAAGATAGGGGTGGACCCGACAAAGACCAGACCCGCGGCGGAAGCACTGGTACGGCGCATATTGAAAGGATCGTCGATTCCGAGAATCAACGATTTCGTTGATGCGTATAATATCGCGTCGATCGAAAGCTCAGTACCCGTAGCCGCATTCGACATCGAGACCTTGGATGATAGTATGTTATTGAGGTTCTCCAGAGAAGGAGAGAGATTCATCGGCATTGGGATGAATGACCCGAAGATACTGGATCAGGGGAAGCTAGTAATATCGTCCGGGGAAGAGCTCGTCGCAATCTATCCATACAGGGATGCGGAGAGCAGCAAGATCACTCCCGAGACGGAGGATGCCATAATAATCGCCTGCGGGGTACCGGGAATCGAAATAAAGAAGTTGGAATACGCCGCGACGAAATGCAGGGATTATATTACCCGGGTATGCGGTGGAACGGCTTCAAGAATCGTCGTTATTTGAAATCGTCAGAATGACGAGAACTCGCATATCCTGTTGCCCTGGGCAATGCACCTGGTCTCGACGACCCTGACCTCCCTACCGAATGATGCGGAGACGGCCCTTTCGATCGCTCGGGCGATTATTCGACAAACCGGCTTACTGTCCCTATCGTGCATGATCGCATAGTTGGACTGCAGTTTAATCAGGACCTCGTTTGATTCAGGGCTGTAAATCTCGATAACGTATTTTCCGATCCAACCGTTCTCCTTCAATGTCAGAAGTACATTTTCGAGAGTAGCTCTGCCACGAACATACCGTACCTGATCCGAGGCATCTGCGAGGTTCAGCAAGACGTCGTAAAACCGACGATATTTCGCGGATGATTCTGCATCGGCTGCCTCGACGAGGTTTATCAGATTGCGGGGGCTTATCGAAATCCTAGCGCTCTCTCTCCTATCGCTGAGAGAGTCCTCGTCTTCGAAGTGCAGGCCCATCTGTCCTATCTCGACCGGGGGTCTGTCATCAGGCGCGGTTTTGGGCACCGTTCTCCTTGGGCTTTCTGTCGGAGAGGTCTTTGGCTTCGAGTATATGGACATCCGCCTTTCCTTGGTCCCGGCCTCCTTGGCGGCGGCATACTTGAACATCATCTTCTCGAGAATCCCGAGGTTGCGGGCGTTCTTGAGGAGCTCCCTCTTCTTTGCCCCGAACTCGCCGACATTGTCCAAGTGGCCTTTGATTCCGACCTCGTATCCGAGCTTCTGGGCATCCTCGAGCAGCGCGATCTTCTGCTCCTCAAGACTCAGCTTACCTCTTCCTCTCGCCATATTACGACTCCTATTCCATCCGGGGTCCCAATATAGATATACCGTGCGGGCCCACATCGAGATGATGCGACTGCATTGAATGCTTTGCCGACCTCATCTTCTCCACGCGAATATACCTGGAGCCCTTTGGAGTGATCCCCAGCTTGACAATGCCGTCGGCCAGAAAGCACTCGTCCGACATCGATGAATCGAATTCCGACCCGCGCTTCTCCTCGTAGACGAAGAACGCTGTCAGATTCAAGTCCTTCAGCCTCTGGAACACGTTGAACAGCTTGTTCCTCCTCTCCTCCTTGCCGATGAGGGAATATAGAGCTCCCAGAGAGTCGAGGGCGAAAAAGGCGAACGCATCTTCGGCCAGGAGCTGCTCGGACTCGATCACCTCCTCGAGGAATCCTAGAGCATGAGGGTCTTCCAGAGGCTCGAGATCCTTTCTGATATCCCTGAAGTCGATGATCTTCAGAGCGTCCGGAACATCTATCTTCAACCCATTCCAGTTCCTCAGCAAGCTATCCTTTGATTCTTCAACGGTAAGGTATACGCCGATTTTCCCGGTGTCCCTTATGGCATTGGTGATATATGTGCCGACGAAGCCGGATTTCAGGGTTCCTGGCCCTCCGGTGATAACGATGATCGAATCTTCTGGAATCTCGGACTGCATCAGTCTGGAAAGACCTAGTACCGCATCGCCCGACATGCGGTCGAAATCTGATTTCGGAGTTAAAAGGATATCCAACTGATTTTCACTGCGCGCACTCAGAGATAAAAATGAGAAAATGAAAATGGTTTTGATAAGGGGTTTGTGGTCGTCTATGTCTGTCCGTGCCTATTCCCGTCTCTTCCTCGTCCTGAGTACCAGGAAGAGCGCGACCGCGCCTATCACTGGAATCAGTATAAACGAGAACTCGGGAATGATGGTCACCTCAAGCGACCCATTTACATCTAATGGGTACCAAGAGTCGCTGGCATTGATCCATGCTTGAATACTGGGAGTGCCGAACTCTACCGTCGTCGTCCATACACCGTTGTCTGCCGGTACGAATGTGTGCGAGCTACCGCCTGGGAAAGTCGCCAATGGATCGCTGCAGGACAACTGCACCGTCCCGTTCCAGTCGGTCACGGTGACATCCGAGAGATTCTTGGCGGTCACCTGGACCGTATAGGTTATTCCCACATCGTAAGGTCCAACCTCTGTGATATCGACATCGTAGTCGCTGACCGGGGACACGGCGAAGTTCAATCCTGGGCAGCCCTCGTAAACCAGAGATGGAATGTCTATCCTTTTCCTGGCGTTGTCCCAGGCGTTGAACGGTCCCTCTATGGTCAGAGTCTTTGTTGCGGGATCGTACATCGACGTCACGTCTGGGTTACCTGTGCCTAGGACCATCTCGCCCCAGTAGGTATTGCTGTTCAGTTCGATAACCTTGGCATCGTTGATGACATTGGTGGCACCGACATACAGATCGTAAGCAATGACATCGGTCGACGGCAAATTAATCGTCAGCGTTTCACCGTCTGATAGGTTCAACAGCCCAAGCCCGACCCAGTAACTGGTATCCTGGCCATATGTTGTGGTTCCCGGATGCCACCAGGGCCTCAACAGATCGGTCTTCACGGGGCTGTAGTCGTCGTACGGGCTGTCATAACCATCGTGTTGCTTGTTCGTCGATAAATAGTCGAGGTGCTCCGGCTCCCACCGCCATGCGCTCATGAACACATCCTCGTCCTTCCAAGGCTTCAGCTGGTACAGCATCGTCATCCGCATCTCGGCATCCGCCATGTCCGGCCCGATCGTGAGGTTCAGATATTGATCCTCAACATACCCCTGCATGGCCGGCGTTATGTTGCCCGCCTCCAGAAATCTCATCAGCTGGGCATCCATACCCCATGATACGCAGTACATCCTCAGGACGAGCTTGTCCGCGGTGGAGTTCAGATCGTCCAGCGAGACATGCAGAAACCTGATGTCCTGCGAGTACTCGTATCCCGTATAGATGTCGAATATGCCGGCGCCCTCGGTCGACCATTCGTCATTCCAATAGTAATCGATATCATCCGTGAGCTGGCTGGTGTTGAACTCGTCACGGAGATCCCCGGTCCCAGGGAGCCCGAGGAACTTGACCGAGGCCTGCCTGTCGAGGTCCATTTCGGCCATGAGCTCGTGCCAGTATCCGTCATTAGAGAGGCTAGGGAAGTCTCTGAAACCCACATCAAAGTATGAGTTCGCGTAGTGGGTAATGTCCCGGTTCCTGATCTCAGAAAGGTCCTTGTCGGTCATGTAAGTGCCGTAGAAGGAGATGTTGACCCATCCCCCGTCAAGGCTTGGGTTGCCGCTGATGATCGGAAGGAAATACGGATCCTTGTCCGGTCCCGTTCCTATGTCCGCCGTTGCAGATGGTCCTGCATGGCCAGTAATATTGTTTGCCTCGACATAGACTCTGAACGGAGCCCATGCGTAGAATCCGGGATCGACATCCGCTGCCTCGTAGCAGGCATCGAGCGCGAGCACGTATGGGTACTCGTCTCTCACGATGTATTCTCCGTAGTTCGGTTCCCTGTATATGAACCACTCGGAAATGCCCATCGTGCCGTTTGTGCGACCGAGATCGGAGTACTCAGTTGATTTTTCGTATATCTCAAAGAAATTCGTAAATGTTATTTTTGTCTCTCTCTGCCCTCCGTACTCAATACCAGCAGGGATAGGCTCATCTGAGCCGTCCCCCCAATTTATAGAAGGGGCTATCATCGCGATTGCGGAAACTATCATGATTCCGATCATCGCGAAAGCCAAAAACTTCTTTCTGGTATTTCTTGAAAGGCTCCTGTTATCAGCACCGCTATCCAATGCGGGATAGCGATCATTCTGAATATCGCTTCCTCTTTGATGCATTCTCACTCTCCCTCCAACTGGAAGTCCGGAGGAAATACGTAATTGTCCATATATATATTTTGATAGAAAAGAGAATAATCCAGTCAATAGAAGGATGAAGTGAATGACTTATGGATCGACGAGGAGGGATTTGAGGAACCGCTTCTGTGCTGAAAGAACTTCTCTGGTGCATAATAATATACAGTAATGGACAAAAAGTTGAAATATGTAGTCTAATCTCTCCTTTTCTCATCTACCAGGTGAAAGCCATGATGAAGCCAAGAGTCGAGCTAACGCAGGACGATCTTCCGAAAAGATGGTACAACATCGCGGCGGATCTCAAGGAGCCACTTCCTCCACCGCTGAACCCGGCGACGAAAGAGCCCATCGGACCAGAGGCTCTGGCAGCTATATTTCCGATGGAGCTTATCAAGCAGGAAATGTCGACCGACCGGTACATCGATATTCCAGAGGAAATAAGGGAAGCATACTACCTGCTGGGAAGACCATCACCGCTTCAGCGCGCTGTGCATCTGGAAAAGCGCCTCAAGACCCCGGCGAAGATCTATTTCAAGAGGGAGGACCTCAGCCCGCCCGGTAGCCATAAGCCGAATACGGCGTTTGCACAGGCGTATTACAACATGAAGGAGGGCGTGGAGCAGCTCACGACCGAGACCGGAGCAGGTCAGTGGGGTTCCGCCCTATCGCTGGCTACCAACTACTTCGGACTGAAGTGCAAGGTCTACATGGTCGGCATCAGCTACAGGCAGAAACCGTACCGGAAGTTCGTCATGAACGTCTACGGCGCGGATGTCGTCTCCTCACCCAGCAATGAAACCGAATTCGGACGGAAGCTCCTGCAGGAGGATCCTGACCATCCTGGTTCTCTGGGAATCGCGATTAGCGAGGCAATGGAGGTCGCCCTCAGGGATGAGAAAACGAAATACTCCCTGGGAAGCGTGCTCAACCATGTGATGCTCCACCAGACTGTCATCGGTATGGAGACGAAGATGCAGTTCGAGAAGATCGACGTCGTTCCGGACTATATGATCGGATGCGTCGGAGGGGGGAGCAACTTCGCTGGCTTCGCTTACCCGATGATCGGTGAGAGATTGAACGGTCGAATCAACACTGAGTTCATAGCAACAGAGCCCAGAGTCGTTCCGACCATGACTACTGGCAAGTACGAATATGACTTCGGAGACACTGCAGAAATGACCCCCTTGCTGAAGATGTACACGCTCGGACACAAGTTCATACCGCCACCGATACATGCGGGCGGGCTCAGATATCATGGCTCCGCTCCCACACTGAGCGCTCTGATAAGTACCGGAGATATCAGACCACTGGCATATGAACAGAAGGATTGCTTCGATGCGGGTGTAATGTTCGCGAGGACCGAAGGCATAATACCGGCACCTGAGACGACACATGCCATAAAAGCCGCGATCGATCTAGCCCTTGAGGCAAAGAAGATGAACGAGGAGAAGGTCATAGCATTCAACTTCTCTGGTCACGGGCTTCTGGACTTGTCTGGTTATGCCAAGCATCTGGGGAAAGAATGATAGCGGTTTAGAAGATTGCGGGATTCTTGTCCCGCAAGCCCAGTTTTTTTAATTCGATTTTCTAAAGGACACATATTTCATATTCGAATGAGGAGTCGCGGCCCTAGAATGGGAAAAATAATTATCAGTGCAGCCTATACTAAATCGGTGGAAAAGATGAACGAGGAGAAGAACGTCGGTGTGGTCATACAATATTTTGCTAAGGCTCAGGCTGCTGCCGTTCAGATAACGGAAGGAGAAGTAAAAGTCGGAGACACGTTGAGATTCAAGGGTTCGACAACGGATTTCGAGCAGGAAATCGATTCCATGCAGGTCGACCGGAATCCAGTTCAGAACGCCAAGGCGGGTGAAGCGGTGGGAATCGCCGTGAAGGAACGGGTCAGGCCGAACGACAAGGTGTTTCTTGTTCAATAGCACCGCTCTATTCTTCACATTTATCCGGGCGCTTGCCCAGTTCGGCTGATCGCTTGGTCGCAGTCTCCACTGCATCAATCAGCATCGCCTTCATTCCGCTCTTCTCAAGCGAGTGAAGCGCGCTAATAGCCGTCCCGCCTGGTGAAGTGACAAGATCTTTCAATCTCGCGGGATGCCATCCCGTCTCCCTCATAATTTTTGCAGATCCAAGAACGGTCTGTACTGATAGCGCATTGGAGATGTCCCGGCTCAATCCGACCTTTACGCCGGCATCTGAAAGCCCTTCAACCAGAAGGAAGACGTACATTGGCCCGGTTCCGCTGAGACCGGTCACTGAGTCCATCAGCGTCTCCCTGACTTCGACCACGGTCCCTACGGATTCCAGAATTTCCCTGGCCAGCTTTGTATGGTTCTTATCTGCGTGCTTACCTGGCGAGATTGCCGTAGCTGAGGCGTCGACCAGGGCGGAGATGTTCGGCATCGCCCTTATTATCGGCATCTCCTTGCCTATGCATTCCTGAATATAATCGGTTGTGACACCAGCAGCAATTGAAATTATTATCTGGCGGGTTTTAAGTTCACCCTTCATTTCCTCTAGAACTATATCTATAATCTGAGGTTTGACCGATAGAATGATGATGTCCGCACCCGCAACGGCCTTTCTATTATCGGTGGTAGTCTTTACGCCAACCTCTTTGGAAAGACTCTTCAATTTTGAGGAGTCGATATCCGTGGCCGTGAAATTCTCGGATTTCGCCCAAGGCCTGCGTAGCATTCCCTTTAGAAGTGCGGCGCCCATATTGCCGACACCGATTACAGCGATCTTCTTGCCGTCCATTGAGTACACACCCTGTTCTGATTGAGCCATTATACATAAGATTCCGTATTTATTCGTTTCCGGTTTTTCAAGAGGCACCTACCAGCGATATTCTTTCATGAAAACCGAATCCAGTGACAGATGGATGAAAATGATGATCCAATTATATTTATCTCCATCTAATAATAAGATATTTAAGTGCTAGACATAGGAGCATATATACCATCGTAAATGATTTTTTTAATGAATATGGAATAACACCCAGAATATTGAGATTGTAGACGGAAAAGGTTATTATATCCCCTCATGTTTACAATAATAATGATGAGAACGAGCACACTGTACAAAGCATTGTTCCGCAATTCTGCGGATCCTGTATAGTGGGCCCTAACTGTCGGGATCAATCTGCTGCGAAAGGGCGGGAACCGATCGCAGGATGTTCTTCGATTTTCGTATCTCACAATCAAGGAGGTGAAATTACATGATACCGAAACTTCAACTCATGGCGGCAAAGAAACAGAGAAGTCGCCAGATGGAGAAATATGCACAGAGGGCATTTGGAAGAAGGGTTGCCAACTACAGGGCAGTTCACGAAATGCTATCCTGAACCATTCCATTGCAAAGTGATAATCCGCCGTGAAAGGCGATGAGGAGGCGATGCAACCTGCCTCCGAAAAATTTTTTTTATCTTAGGCATATGGGATTTTACAGGAAAACAGGTTCTTAAAATTTTGAATGAAAAATATAGAAATCGTGAACTAGAGGGCATCGAATCTGAGATCGTCGAGACATATTCGAGCTGCCTAGGATTGCCGATTATGCCTTTTTGGTCTCATACTCGCGAACCTTTTCTAGTTCGACGAGACGTTCGTTATTGAGTTTTCACTTGTTCTTCCCGTTCTTGACTCCGTGATCATTCTTGTCTGCATTATTGTTCGGCTGCTTTCCGTTGTCTCTGTCTTGATCTAATGAGTCGCCGTCTTCTCCGTTAACCGGGTTCGTCAGTGGATTTCCTACCGCCTTTCCGTTGCTGTCATACCTGACTTCGTTCGCCCTGTCATTGGCGTTATCGTCGTGTCCGTCACTGACTAGGCCCCACTTCATGGGAGGTGTGTTTTCTCCCCACTTCTCCCTGTGCTTCGGCTTCTCTTTTCCGTGACCGTTTCCCTGTTCATCGTCTTCCGAACCATCGTCCTGATCGTCATCTACTGCCGAATCATCGTCTTGATCGCAGTTGTCATCCTGCTGCTCATCATCCATATCGTCTGACGAGTCGTCTGAATCCTCGCCTCCCGGACATTGATCGTTGTCTTCCGATTTATCATCGGGTTGTTCAGATTCCTCATCATTATCTGGATTTTGATCATCATCCGATTCTTCTGCAGTATCCTGATCATTATCGATTTCTGTTGCCGGAACGTTGTTGTCTGACGGTATTTGCTTAATCGATTTCCTCTTAGAAATTTCGGTTATTTGTGAATCTCCAGTATTCGAAGTTTCGGTCAGAGGTTCTTCTTGGATATCTTGCTGCACATCTTTCGGAACTGCAACGAGCAAATATGCGATGATCAGGAGTGCAATCACTGAAGATACAATTATCCAGTTAAACACATCTTTCTTCTGCAATTGCATCCCATCCTATGATCAATCGTAAGGACAATGATAAATAAGTATTTTTCGGACGAATCGTCAGACAAAAGTGGATTTAGTCAGAATATTTTTAATACGGTATCAAAAGATTTACTTTTGAACGGATGTGGTTTTAACCGTTCTGGCTATTTGATTTTCACAATTTTCTTCGCTTTCTTTGTCGGACTGATCCGTCTAAGGCATATTTTAAGTGAATCGTGTTCGAGAGTCGCATCGCAGGATTCGATATCGAAATCGATCGGGACATGCATTTTGAACTGACCGAGCAACTTTTCGGATTCTCCCTGTGGTATAATGACGGTGACGATGAGCTCATTGTCATTGATTTCGATAGTCAGATCCTCATGTAATATACCCCTGAGATTTGAAAAAGCAATCTGGATACCGTCCTCTGTCTCCCTTATTTCGGGTGATAGTAAGACTGTATTCGGCAAACCAGAAAGGGATGGGAAATTCATAGTGGGACTGAAGACCCAATGTATCAATCCATTTCGAACTTTCTCCATTTCCTCTTCGAGATTTCTAATTAGATCGATAGCGTCCCAATACTTGACTTCGTCAACAATGCATTTCCAATTGCAATTTCTAATCTCCAATAGGACATCCCCCGATCAACCGTACATATACCCTTTCGTCATCCTGTCCGCCGCGGGTTGCCTTGCGGCGATCATATCCTTCGCCTTTTCCAGCTGAGATTTAATATTCGCCTCGATCTTCTCCGCCTCTTCGTAGAGAGGTTTCAAGTCTAACTCGATTTCTGGAAGAAGAGCGTCAATAGTCTCCACCAACTTGGCGGCGCTTCTCGCATCGGGATACATGGGATTGGCATCCGCCAGAAGACAGATCACGTCTAAATTGAGGCGGTTTCCCTCCCCGAGTAAAAGGCCAGAAGCTCCTGTTATCCAGCCATGATCTAAGAATTCTATCTTGCTCTTTCTAAGCAGTTCCCTGGCTGGCTCAGTCGAACCTACCCCAAATACCCGTATCTCCTTATTCTCCTGCGAGGGCTCTGACATAATCCCTTCGAGGGTAATTATCAATTTGAACTGTTTGCCCTTATCTCCCCAATTCAAGAGAGTATTAGATATTATACTAGAGAGTTGAACGGGAATAGCGAAATCAGAAAGCACGATCGTTATGCGGTCCTTTAGGTACACCCTCACGGGATGCGAGGGAATCCCTTCCTGCACAACCGCAGCTGGAGGCAATTTTTCCGACAGCAAATAACCGATCTTCTCCATCTTGAGAGAGTCGATGATGAAATTTGCGGCAATCGAGCCGGTAAGTCCTACGCCAGGGAATCCGGCGATCAGTATTTTATCGTCAATTGTGGTTTCTCTGTCCAAAGTAATGTTGAATTTTTCATCCATACGCTGTTCCCCCCTCCTGCGATCAGGTTATCGACACCGAATGCAAGACGAAAGTGCTCATTTGTCTCAGATATTTAATATCTGTCGGGGTTTGATGCAACGATCTTCCGATATCGACAGATAATGAGCAGCTATTGAAGCTCGTGTTTGGAGATAGCCGAGAGCACTCTCGTGATTATCTCGGAAAATGCCTCTTCAACGTTTTCTCCGGTCTTTGCGCTTGTCATTATTGCCCTTGAGTCGAACTTGTTTGAGAAAGCAGCGAGGTCTTCAATAGAAACAGCTGCATTTTGCTCTAGGTCCTTCTTATTCCCGAGTACAACCATAGGTACAGGACCTGCTGTGGCGGTCATCGCCTTTATCCAATAGCGCAGCTCGGCGAATGTGTCCCTGTTAGTTATATCGCATACGCAGAGCGCTCCCTGAGCCCCGTAGAAGTAAGCCTCTCGGAGTATCTCCCTGAAGCTAGGCTGGCCCATGATATCCCAAATCAAAAGCACTATGTCTTCCCGATTACCGGTTTCCGGGTTGTCAACGCTCAGGTTCTTCTTTGAAACCTTAGTGCCTATTGTTGCGATATACTTGTCATCGAACAGATCAAGGACATATCTGCGTATTAAGCTGGTCTTGCCGACACCGATATCTCCGACAAGGCAGATCTTAATTTTTCTGATATCTTGATCGTTCATAGCTACCGTATCCTCTGGCAAATCTACTTACCTATGTCATCGTGAGATCTGTATAAATACATTATTTCACCCTAATCATTGATGAAATTCTCTCCAAAGCTCGGGATTGAATTGAAAAACACATCATAACGGGATCATATGTTGCGGAGATTCGTTCAAATCATTTCCGAAGGAGATACGATGTGCTCAGAAGATTCTCGAATAAATTAACATCGTTAATTTAATAACTGGCTTCTCGATATGACCTGGAAAAAAAACTCAACCGTTAATAACAGTATATTATCAATAATCGAAATCAGACCGAAAAGATATAGATACGATATGTTCAAATGAGAAATAAAGCGGTATTAATAGAAAACAATTTATCTAATAATTGCGCTAATCGTTTTCAAAGCGGACGATTTCAAATTTCGTCGGCTTTGATCCCTCACGGGAGGACAAAGAATGGCAGCAAAGAAGAAAGCGACAAAGAAGAAGGCAGCCAAGAAGAAGACTACAAAGAAGGCCGCCAAGAAGAAGACCACAAAGAAGAAGACGGCTAAGAAGAAGCCCGCGAAGAAGAAAGCCACTAAGAAGAAGACAACGAAGAAGAAGACGGCTAAGAAGAGCACAAAGAAGAAAAAGTGAGATGCTCTTCGATCGGAAGAGCAGTGCTGAGTGGGAAACCGGTGGAAACCAATACTGGCTTCAAGAAATCGGTTAGTACCACGCGCTCTTCCAATGTCGACGCGCGCATTGGGAATTCGGCTATCTCAGGGTCTTCGAATCGGTCGAATTCCCGAAACTTTTTCTGATAGTTTTATGATTGTTTCCGATTCACTTTCCATTGCTTTTATGCCTATGACGAAGGGAAGGGAATTGCCTAAAAGACTTCGATAATACCCCTTACTTCATTGTCTTATTTCGAATAATCCTTCCTCATCATAGTCTTCGTGACGGTATATTTCTCTTTCATTTTCATCATCTCTCGCTCCCGCCTAAGCTCGGCTTTTCTCATCTCCGGATCGTAGGGAATCCCCTTTTCCCAATACTTCGATCTCTTCAATATCTCATCTTCCCTCACCAATCTCCTCTTCTCGTAATCTGCGACCAATCTCGAATCGGATTTAGAGTCCGGAGTGTAGTATCCAGAGTACATTTTTCTCCTCTGTGCCTGCACGTGCAATATTATGAAGTCCAAGGATACAGCAACGAAGCCGCTGAGAAATACCATATCGAATATATGCGCTCCCCCTATCACGAGAAAATCCGGTTCACCAGGAGCGGGTCCGGTCATGAGTATCTCAGAGAGATGGAACACATCGGCGCCAATAAGTGTCCCAAGGGTTCCTGAGAAGAAGGCCATAGGAGCGGCCCGGTCAATGTCCTCCCAGAATAGGGATAGGGAATAGAAAGCGGATGCAATTGCCGGGATAAAGGCGACTTCGATGTCCGCTACGATGCCCACTCCGGGTTCGACGCGGGTAATCATGTACGTGATGAAGGAGACTATTACGAGGCCGATAAAACCCTCAGCGACCCGCACCTTTCCCTTGGACAGCAGCCAAATGCTTACGAGCAAGGGTATGAGCGCTCCGCCAACGCTAATTCCGATTATCCAATCGTTGTAAAAGAACATGGGGATCGGAACGAAGCCCAATATCAGGATTCCGAACAGGATGGCGAAAACGGCCTGCGGGCTGAGGCCGAGGCTGGTGTAGACCTTTCTTATGCTGGCAATATATGCATAGAAGAGCAGCAGCGCTATGAGCAGAGCGATCACTACCGCAACGGGCAGGAATTCAATGGAATCGGCCATGGCAGCGGTCTATCCCCTTTATGCGTTAAAATATTATTCGGCTCAATTGAACCCCTATCCGTTTCTAGATATTATTTTAGCGTTGCTCTCTGATTCGGTCTCGGAGGCTTCGAATGACCAAGCAGCTTATCACAGGTCTCGATGAGGGCGATGTCGCGGAATACGTGCTTCTGTCGGGAGAGCCGGAAAGAGTTCCGAAAATCGCGTCTTTCTTGGATGATCCCCGCGAGATATGCCGTGTTCGGGAATATGTGGTACATGAAGGCATTCTGGACGGAAAACGCGTGACCGTTGCTTCTACCGGGATCGGCGGCCCTTCGACAGCGATCATCGTCGAGGAGCTAGCAAACCTGGGCGCAAAGACCATGATCCGCATAGGTACGAGCGGCGGGATCGCGGAGAATTTGGAGAAGGGCGATTTCGTAATATGCACAGCAGCTATCAGGGCGGATGGAACAAGTCAGTCATATGTGTGGCCGGAGTATCCAGCCGTTGCGAGCCACGAGATTACGCTCGCCCTGATATCTGCAGCAAAGAAAAGAAAGGCCAGATTCTCCGTCGGGATCGCGTTCACCGTTGATGGGTTCTACTCCGAAAATAAAATACTCGGCAAGGCCGGGGAGCTACAGTCGATGAGCCACGGAGGATTCGGGTTACTGGGCAGGGATCGAAGATTATCAGACGTGAGGGCAGTCGGTGCAAAAAATATTGAGATGGAGAACGCTACACTGTTCACCCTCGGAAGCATTTTCGGGATCCGGACCGGGGCTGTATGCATCGTCAGCGATGTCGTCCCGTGGCATCCCACGGACAAGATAATAGACTTCGAGGAGAACATGTCGGGCTGCATCCAGGTATCGGTCGATGCGCTATCACAACTGATGAAATGGGACAGGGAAAGGGGCGATTCCGAGTTCTGGTCTCCGAGATAGTGCGCGAATATTCTCAGGGAAGCTCTATCTCTTCGACCGTCTCCCTTCCCAAAAGGACCTTCAGGTGCGATTCGTACAACTCCGAGGCGACATTCGGCATCGCAATCGAGATAAGCCTCAGCATGGCCCCGGCAATTTGCACTGTGGAAGATACGGCTTTTTTATCGCCGGCATCCAACCTGTCCGAAATATTCGTCAGGAAGTTATGGGTGAAGTCCTGCGAGATGAATGTGTAAAGCGATTTCAGTGCGTCTAGCTGTTTCCCCTCCCTTGTCTTGGCCTTCACCTCGCTGGCAACCTCGCCTATCCCCTCGAGAAACGGAGAGAATTCGGCATCAATGGTGTCCACCACGGATATATCGATGTTCTTTGCTCTCTTGGAAATAAACGACAGTGTACTGATCATCTCCCGCACGATGGCGGATTCGATTCGTTTTCCCTCGACTACGTCGCGCGTCTCGCTGTAGTCCCTGGTCTTGACGGCCTCGGTCAGGGTCCTGAGCGATTCCTGTATGTTATCGATTTGAACCCCACCCTGGCTAAGCGAAGGGGTCATTCTGAGGACGTCCCGTATGTAGCTCCTGAGGTTCTTATTCCAGTCGATCCTGTCCTTCAGAAGGTCCCTCGCCAGGATGATGTTCTCGAAGGCCTGCTCGATGGCATTCTCGTCGTAAAGCCGGATTCCCTCATTGACGAGCTCCTCGACATCTGCCGTGTGAACCTCGATCTGTTCGCACTCCCTGAAAAGCCTGTTTGTGTCGTCGAACAGGTCCTTGAGGTTGCGTCCCTCAAATCCCCTTTCCTCAAGTAGCTGGGCAGCTGCCTCAGACACATCATTGTGAGCGCTGAAAAGTGTCTCCCTGAGAGCGGCCTCGGCGTTCGGCATCCTCAAGATGTCATTGAGCAAAGACCGGATATGGGATCTGACCTTCACGTTTTCGCTGTTGAAATGCCGCAGGAGCAACGGCATGACCGCCATTGGATTTTCCCGTGCTCTGACACGGATCCTGGTCAGCAGCCGCTTCCTCTTTCCTGGCAGGACCGACCCGAGGTCGTCAGCTATGCGCCTGCCGATCCGGAGGACCTCCATATCGCTAGCCGATTGCACGTCCGCGTCGCTGATGTATATCCTGTTCGACACTGGCCTCCCCGTTGTAAGCCATGTGCATGACTCTACAAAAATCTTCCCTTTGTCGATGAGCACAGTCCGTCACAGGCCGTCCAAACTCCTCAGCTCGGCGACGGTCCTGTAGTTCAGCATGCCTCCCTGATCGAACCCGAATACCCTGTAATTCCCGATGCCGGTCGATCTCAGAAGGGGTATCATCCTCTCCTCGTCCGGCGTCCTGATCACATCGGATCCCAGAGCCATCGGGGAGAATGCCGGAAGCACGAGCCTGTTCGTGTTCCCGTCGTGAAGGAAGCAGGGGATTTTGACGGATGCGCCTGTCGCCTCTCTGAGCCTGACGGATGGATGCTCGTGGGCGAGTATCATGCCACCATTCCAGGGAGACTCGGTCTCGTGTCCGTGGGAGATCATTACGTCAAAGGTGACGATGCTTCTCTTGAGCTCGACCCCCTTCCTGGCGAGGATCGTGGCCAAATAATTATCGTGATTGCCCCTCAGAACGATGAGCTTGGCGCGCCCAGAGATAGTATCCACGATTCTCTCCACATCTCTCCACTCGGCGCTGAGGTTCCTGTCGAAACTGTGTTTCAGATCCCCGTTGATTACGACTATGCTGGGATCGTACCTGTCGGCCGCCTCCTCGATTCTCGAAATCATCTGATCCGTCTGAAATCTGGGCATCGCAAATCCCTCGTCCTCCAGCCCCGCCTCGTATCCCACATGAAGATCAGCGATGAGCAGCGTACCTGAGGGGATATGGAACGCGCATCCAAGCGATGATATCAGCATATCACGGGAGATTTGTATTTCGGATTTCATGGGAAGCTCGTCGATCTAAGCTGCATATCCGATATATACTCTCCGCGGGACGGAGCACTTTCTGCAACCTCTGGCGCCCATTGAAGTATTTCCCTCCCGGAAGTAACAGGGATGATGGAGAGGAGCTTTGTCATGCTGCCCGGGGTCGGACCGGAGACGGAGCGCAGGATCTGGGCCCAGGGCGTGAGGAGCTGGGAGGACCTCATGTCTGTTGCCAGCATCGATGGGATATCCCGCAGGAGGCTGGATGAGCTGAAGTCACATGCGGGCTCCATTTCCGAATCGGTCGTCAAAGGCGAAACTGAGAGTTTGGCCGCCCTTCTTCCCCCTTCGGAGCAATGGCGCCTATTAGGAGGATGGAACGACGGGTACGCCTGCCTCGACATCGAAGTCGCCAGAATATCCGGAAAATTCGCTCCCGTCGTGATATCCATCTTCAGAGGGGAGGAATGCAAGACTCTCGTGAGAGGAGACGATCTCTATTGGAGCGCGTTTGACGCTCTCATGTCCGATGCGGAGTTCCTGGTGACTTTCAACGGGTCCTCTTTCGACCTTCCACTCCTCGAAAGGTGCGGTTTTCGCGTCGAAAAACCCGTTCATTTGGATCTTCGGCGTTTCTGTCGAAGGGGCGGTCTCTCGGGCGGACTCAAGTCAATCGAGGGGGAGTTGGGCATACGTCGGGAGAGGGAGCTGGAGTACTCGACCAGCGAGCAGGTGTCCTATCTGTGGAAGCTATGGGAGTCGAATGGGAGCAAGAACGCTCTCGACCTTCTCATCGCGTACAATCAGAGAGATGCAAGCTCCCTCAGAGTCATCGCAAAGGAGATATACAGGAGATGTTCAGAGATATGCAACCGCTTTCAGCTCTGACCGGCTTAGTAGGTGAGCATTAATTGAACGCAATGGCCGCCACATTGATAGCAATCGCCGCTTTTGTCATCCTGATCCTGATAGCTGGGAGGCTGGCAAAATACATACTTGTCATCGGATTCATTGTAATGGCGATCATAATCCTGGTCGTCCTCGGGTTGATTACCCTGCCATTCCGTTTTGGTTGAACGGCAATATAATAATGCCAGCCACGAATTACCTCATTGGAAAAGCAGATGGAAGCGGTTTCGAACAGCAGGATCGGGTCCGAGGCGGCGAGAATCGCATGCCGGATCAGGTCGGCAACGACGGTGACGGTCGTATCGCATATAGACGCCGACGGCATTTCGGCCGCCTCGATCGCCTCATCCGCCTTGGAGAGAGCTAAGATCCCGCACGACGTCCTGTTCTTCAAGAAGCTCGATGAAGCTGCCGTAGATTCGCTAATCAAGCTCTCCTCTGAGGCGCTTGTTTGGCTCACAGACCTCGGGAGCTCTCATTCATCCAGGCTCGCCGGAGAAGATTTCGTCATTACGGATCACCATCACGCTTCCGAAAGCGATTTCGCAGTGGACGGGAGCTCCGACCAGGCGTTTTTTCTTCCGTTCGCATGCCGCTATCATCTCAACCCGCACCTTTTCGGATACTCGGGTGACAGGGACATCAGCGGCTCCGGTCTGGCATTCCTCGTCTCCCTGGGAATGGATGCCGAAAACGAGGATCTGGTCAAGCTCGCGATCATCGGGGCCATCGGCGACATGCAGGATTCGGACATGCGGCGGCTGACCGGACTGAACGCGGAGATTGCGAAATTCGGCGCGAAGCGCGGAAGGATAGAGAGAAGGTACGACCTCAGGCTTTTCGGGACGCAGACCAGGCCGATCCAGAGGCTCATAGAGTACTGCTCCGACCCCATGATCCCGGGGCTGACCGGAGACGGACCCGCATGCGATGACTTCCTCAGGTCGCTCAGGATTCCGTTGAGTTCGGAAAACGGGGCGCCTACGCGGTGGTGCGATCTGAACTCAGGTGAGAGGCGCAGGATAATCACCGGCCTTTCGAGAAAGATACTGGAAGGCGGCGGTATCGAGAAGGACGTCGAGCGGCTCATGGGAGAGATCTACATATTCCCTGAGGAGGAGGTTGGCTCTCCTCTCAGAGAGGCCAGAGAATTCGCGACCCTTCTGAACTCCTGCGGGAGGAACGATATGCCGGAGCTCGCACTGGAGATCTGCAAGGGGGACAGAAGATCGGCGCTCGAGAACGCCTACTCCCTCTTGAGAACTCACCGGGAGAACATTTCGAACGCCATCAACTTCGTGAGGCAGATGGGCGTGGGCACCAAAGGCCGCGTTCAGCACTTCCACTGCGCGGACCAGGTGAAGGACACCATTGTCGGCATCATCGCGGGGATGCTGCTGGGTTCCGGCGAGATAGACCCATCGAAACCCGTGGTCGGGTTTGCGATATCGAAGGAGGAGGACGGACGGTTCAAGATCAAGGCATCCATCCGGGGCTCCAGACATCTGGTCGAGATGGGCCTCAACCTGGCATCGGCTGTGAAGTCCGCTGCTGAGAGCGTCAGCGGGGTCGGCGGAGGGCACAGCGTCGCCGCAGGTGCTACTCTACCCCTCGGCAGCGAGGACAGGTTTCTGGCGGCTCTCGATGCGGAGATATCAAAACAGCTTGCTTAGGAGCTACCTGGCGGCGATCATCATCGCCTTATGCGCGTGAAGGCGGTTCTCGGCCTGGTCGAAGACGACGCTCTGCTGTCCGTCAATGACCTGGGCATCGACCTCCAGGCCGCGGTGGGCGGGAAGGCAGTGCATGAAAATGGCGTCCTTGTCCGCTTTTTCCATCAACTTTTGCGTGACCTTGTATGGAAGAAACGCCTTCTCCTTTTCCTCTCTGTAGGACTCCTCACCCATTGAAATCCATACATCGGTGTATATCGCATCCGCGTTCTCTGCCGCCTTGAATGGGTTGGTGAGTATCTCGATGCTGCATCCGTTCTCGACCGCGATGCTCTTGCCCTCGGAGACTATGTCCTGCTTCGGGCTGTAGCTGCTGGGCGTCGCAACGACCATGTTCACTCCCGATATGGCGCTTCCCAAAATCAGCGAATTGCACACATTGTTCGCGTCGCCGATATAGACCAGCTTGATGCCCTTCAGCGCGCCCTTTTTCTCTTTGAGGGTCATGAGGTCCGCGACCGCCTGGCACGGATGTTCGAGGTTGTCCAGTGCGTTGATAACCGGTATGCTTGCGGACTCCGCGAGCTCGAGCATGGTGTCGTGCGAGAACGCCCTGTAGACGATCATATCGAAGTATCGCGAGAGCACCTTTCCGATATCCGAGGCAGATTCCCGGCTTCCGACCTGGACCTCCTCCGGGGACATGTAGACGGCGTTCCCCCCGAGATCCTGGATGGCGACCGCGAACGATCCCTTGGTGCGGAGACTCGGCTTCTCGAAGAGCATAACGATGTTCTTCTTGTTCAGCGGTTTCTTGGTGCTCTTCTTGCCCTCGCCGCCCTTGAGACTCAGGGCGCTGTCTATTATCTTGCCGAGATCGTCTCTCATGTCCAGCATCGATAGTATATTCTTGCTCATATCAGATCACCGACGAATGAAAAGCGAATTTCTCCGACTTAAATACTCTGACATACTCCCCGCCTTGAAGAAGGGAGAATGCGGCCATCAACTTCTTTCAGCTGGAACAGATCGAGAATCCGCATGTTGGACACTCGACACATCCCGACCTGTGAATCAACTGTCCCCCACAGTCTGGACATATGGAGGAGACGGCTCTCCTCTCGAACATCCCGGTTCGCTCATCTGCAATTTCCATTCAGCTCGCCACAATATATGAGGCAGCGCTCCCTTTTTAACCGATCACGGGGAGGGGGCTTGCCGAAAATACGGTATCCCGGATGGCCAGCATTTTCACAATCTTTATCTATCAAAAAGATATGATAGCCACCCCCAGCTCCGTGGCCGGGGTGGGGTAATGGTATCCTTGGGGACTGTGGATCCCTTGAACCGGGTTCGATTCCCGGTCCCGGCCCTCGGGTTATTATCCCAAAGCGGATTATTCTAGATATATAACCGGGATACGCCAAATCTAAGAGAAAAATTCGAATGGGGAAATCCAAAAGATTATTTCTTCTTTCCACGGCGAAGCATCTTCTTTTTCTTCTTTGGCTTCTCCGCTTTTACTTTGACTTCTCTTTTCTGCTTATCGGCACCGGATCTTGATTCACTCACGATCTCCCGGATTCTCCTGCTCTCCTCATCATCCACGATCATATCCGGCTCTTCGGAGATCTTCTCCTTGATCGTCTCCAATATCTCCTTTGCCCTATCCTCAGAGCCTCCGAATGTCAGCTCTGTGAACACGGTACCGCAGTTCCAGCAAGATTGATCGTTGATGGGCACTTTCTCGCCGCACACGGGGCAGTCGACCTTCGCGTCCCTGAGCTGCAGGTCGCATCTGGGGCACTGCTCCTCATCTCCTCGTATCATGAGCCCGCACGAAGGGCATGCCACCCTCCTGGCACCTCTCCTGACGTTCTCGAGCTCGGTCTCGAGTATCTCGTCGACGAAACCGTCCATCGAGAAGCTCTTGAGGCCGTCTCCTATCTGCTCGGCGAACTTCACGAGGTCGGTCTTGCAGGTCGAGCAGCTCTCAGCGCTGCGCCAGACCAGTCCCGCACAGAACGGGCACTCGAAAAGCGTCCCGGGGCCGAACTTCATGCCGCAGCGAGGACACTCATCATCGGTCGATCGCACGATGCGGCCGCACTTGAAACAGCTCAGAAAAGTCACAATCTGACCTGAATCGCTCATTGTTGCGAAATAGCATTTGGCTTATATAAACCTCAATGACGATTCACCAGTTTTTTCGGATTTTTTCTGGCAGCAACGGGCGCTTCAAATCATAAACCGATTGGCATTATCGTGGAGAGCGACTATTGGAAACCGGAGGAGATGCGAACTGCGGCCCAATCCCAGGAAACACAGATGACCGAAAAGGAACAATTGAAATAATATCTCGGACTTTGAAGCAGAGGGGGAGATAAGTTGCCCTGGACAGGACCCATCAAGAAAATCGGAGACTTCGAATTCGAAATACCCAGCGATTACAAGAAATGCATGAGAACGACGGCGCTTATCTTCGCGGACGACGGAATGATGGAGTCGATCAAGAGAGATAATTCTCTTGAGCAGGTGGTAAACGTGGCCTGTCTTCCGGGGATAGTGGGGAGATCTATGGCCATGCCGGATATACACTGGGGATACGGGTTTCCCATAGGCGGGGTGGCGGCCTTTGAGACCAACGGGGGCGTGATCTCTCCCGGCGGGATAGGGTTTGACATCAACTGCGGTGTGAGGCTGATAAGGACCGATCTCAGGCTCGGCGACGTCAGGGGAAAAATGACCAGCCTGGTCGACACGATATTCCGGAACGTGCCCTCGGGCGTGGGCGAATCAGGCAAGCTGCGCCTCTCGGGCTCCGAGATCGATGAGGTGCTATCCAGTGGATCCCGATGGGCCGTGGATCACGGATACGGCTGGGAGGAGGATCTGGCCGCATCCGAGGAGCAGGGGTCGATGAGGGGCGGCGATTCGCAAAAGGTGTCCCAGAAGGCAAAGCAACGGGGAGCGCCTCAGCTCGGTACGCTCGGCGGCGGAAACCACTTTCTCGAGATACAGCAGGTCGACAAGATATTCGACATTGAGACGGCGGACGCCTTCGGAATAGAATCCGAGGGGCAGATAATGGTCTCGATCCATTCCGGCTCGAGGGGATGCGGTCATCAGATAGCCACCGACTATCTCAGGGTCATGGAGCAATCCCTCAAGAAGTACGATATTTCGGTCGAGGACAGACAGCTGGCATGCGCCCCCATCGGCAGCGACGAAGGACAGGACTACTTCTCAGCAATGGTCTGCGCGGCCAACTATGCATGGGCGAACAGGCAGCTGATACTGCACTGGACCCGCGAATCGTTCGAGCAGGCCCTCGGCAGGAAGGCCGACGAGATGGGCATGCAGATGGTATACGATGTCGCGCACAACATCTGCAAGGTCGAGAAGCATCGCACCGAGGACGGTACGAAGGAGCTGTATGTTCACAGAAAGGGCGCCACGAGAGCTTTCGCCAAGGACGCACCCGGTCTCTCGGGGAAGTACGCGAAGGTCGGCCAGCCAGTGCTGATACCTGGCGACATGGGCACCGCCAGCTACGTTCTCGTCGGGACCGAGAGGGCGATGAACGAGACTTTCGGCTCGACCTGTCACGGAGCGGGAAGGATGCTGTCAAGAAAGGCCGCCATGAGGCAATTCAACAAGGACCGCGTCCTGTCCGATCTCAGGAGCAAGGGAATCTACGTCAGGGCGGCTTCCAGGGAGGGCATCGTCGAGGAGGCTCCGGGGGCGTATAAGGACATCGACAATGTGGTGAAGGTGGCCGACGGCGCCAAGATATCCCGCATCGTGGCGAGGCTTGTACCCCTTGGTGTCATGAAAGGCTGACCATCATCTGAGGACCCTTTCCGCGGCCCTTCTTACATCGTCACGCATGTTCTTCGGACATGCTACCATCAGCGCCCAGTCCTGGACCTTTCTCAGCTGGAGCGAGTTGGCAAGAGGGCTGATCCTGGAGATGTATTTCACACGGCCTTCATCGAGTATGCCGATGTTGACGCTGCCCATCCTCGGCTCTGTCGTGGTGATCTCCTCGCTCGGAACATCTATGATCACGCTCCCGGATGGTACTCCGGCGCGCTTGCAAATGCTCTCCTCGATCGCCATCTTCTGACTGTAATCTCTTAGCTCGGTTATGAGGGCCCTATCTTTTTGCTCGACCTCGGACAGATTCCAAACGAGCGCGGCCTTGTACAAGTTCCTGTACTTGAGTGAAGCCACCATCTTCCGGGAGAAATCGTCGTGCTGTTGAATCGTGGACAGGAAGCTGAAGTCGTTCTGCTTTCTGGCGATATCCACCTCGGCTCGATCGAGCCTCTCGGCCGCCTTTGCCAGCATGAGTTCGGCAATCCTGACGGTCCGATGGAAGTAAACGCTCGTGTACATCAGAGCTCTGGCGACCAGCATGCCCTCGACGGCCGGGACGCCCCCGGATTCGACGACCAGATCGTCGTTGTGCACCACCAAGGTGCTCAGGAGTCTGTCGAGGTCGATCACCCCGTGTGCTACACCGGTGTGATGGGAATCGCGCATCAGATAGTCGATCTGGTCGCAGTCGATCGGCCCCTGTATGATCTGATGGGGATACCGCCTGATGTTGAAGTGTTCCCTGCTCTCCTCGAGGGACATCTGCGATCGGTCTCGCATCTGGCCGTCCCGGTGGATGAGGCCTGCGATCTCCATTGGACGCATGCCATGCCTCTCGATCACCTCGGGGACCGTCGGCAGGTCGGAGATCATCTCCTTCTCCCCCTCGAGCAACAGGGTCTCTTCTCCCGTCAGGATCTTCTCCGCCAGGGTATCGTGCGTGAACCCGAACAGGTCCTTGAGGAACCACTCGAGCGTGTGGGAGAACGGTCCGTGCGCAATATCGTGAAGAAGCGCTGCACACAGGATCTCCTCTGTCTCATTCCGCTCCAGACCGAGCGATTGGCACATCCGGCTGGCTATCTGGTAGGTGCCCAGCGAGTGCTCCAGACGCGTGTGGTGCGCACCCGGGAATACCAGGTAGGCCATCCCGAGCTGCTTGATGTTGTGGAGCCTCTGGAACTCAGCGGTCTCGATGAGTTCTAGAAAAATTCCCTCCACGGTGATGCTCCCATGTACGGAGTCGTGGATGATCTTCCTTTCCTTCACGGAGGAGCAATCCATTCGCTGATACTATTGTCTGTCGGTTGACTGCAGCGCTGCTCCGATTCGTTGGTACGGCGATCGCAAGGCGGGTGTACAGCCATGGAATACGGACATTTTCTTATTTGATATACAGGTGGAAACCTATTTATCCAGATGTCATGATTACTTCGATTGTCGCCGAGGTTTCAGTCATGGAGACAGATACCGGGGAGAATATCGAGCGAGTCAAGACTTTCATCGAAGGTTTGGACGAGCGGCTTGGCGGGGGCATCAAGAAGGGTCATGTGATCCTTCTGGCAGGCACGCCCGGCACGATGAAGTCATCTATCGCACTGAACATTCTCTACAATAACTCGTACCTGAAGGGCTCGAAGGTGCTGTACATCAGCATCGAGGAGAGCAGGGAGAGCCTCATGATGGCCATGAAGAACCTCGGCATGACCGACGTTGACAGCTCAAAGATCT
>OMKS01000977.1_pt1 | contig 26251 bp, 16 predicted proteins | sample 1674721 | NCBI WGS metagenome assembly OMKS01 (sample SAMN06264996, study PRJEB25208) | sediment metagenome | isolation source: hot spring sediment | place: USA: California | collected 2014-09-02 | reverse complement strand
CATACGAGATCTAGTACGGTCTCGTGGGCTCGGAGATGTGTATAAGAGACAGTTCTATCACATTATGACGCCAATGGGTTGAAAATTGTTTCAAAAAAAATAAAACAGGGAAAACTCCGGATAGTCGGGTTTTGGCGGCGGTGTCTGAAGCAACATTTCCGGTCGGCGTGTTGTTTTTTTGCAACACAAGTGTAAGTTGTTGAACTTTCAGCCAATTAGAGAACGACGGAACGTTTCGGATGTTGTCGCAAATCAACCGGGCTGAGCAGGCGATATAAAGCGCACATCTTGCGAGCGATTTGTAACTGTTTATTTCAGTAAAGCTTGCGGTTATCGCGAAACGGCGTCGAGGCGGTTGTTTGCCGGCGCATCGGTCAGGAATAATTTTTGCACCCCATCAAGATATAAATCCATAATTTTCCGGAGGGCATCAGTGATGGAAGAGGCCCCGATTGAAAAAAAATTGGCGGACTTGATCGAGGAGTTAAGGCATTTACCGGCCTTGTTTGATTCCGGGCAAATCCTGGGGACCCGTCGAAGCAGGGCGGATTTGAAGAAACGGTTGAAAACAGCGGATAGTATTCAGGAAGCAATGGATTTTCTGCGCATCGGCGTGAAGTATCTGCTGTTTGATCTGGAGGCAACACGTCGTGAAAACGCCGTCCTGAAGCGTCGAATCGACGACGATTCATAGCGTGCGTTGCACCAAAGCAAGTCAAAATCGCTCGACTTGCCGCAGGGACGTTTCCTCGTCAAGCGCACCCATATTGATCCGGCGTTTGGGTTTTATAGCTTGCGTATCGACAGTACTCGGTCGGGCGGTTATAATTACGTTCTATGATTAACGAATATTCGGCGCGGACAATCCTGTTTGCTTTTGGGCTGACGCTGCTGGCGGGGCTTTCGACGGGCATCGGCAGTGCGGTGGCGTATTTTGCCAAGCGAACCAACGTTCGATTTTTGTCGGTTGCGCTGGGGTTTTCGGCCGGCGTGATGATTTACATTTCACTTGTGGAGATATTTCACAAGGCCCTGGAAGACTTGCAGGCGGCGCTGGGAAACGGCGGCGGGTACTGGGCGGCCTCGGCGGCATTCTTTGGGGGGATGGGGGCCATTGCGCTGATTGACCGGCTTGTTCCGTCGTACGAAAACCCGCACGAACCGCATACCGCCGAGCAGATGGAAGATCGGGCTGCCGCAGCCAAACAGCGAAAACTGCATCGGATGGGTGTGTTGACGGCGCTGGCGATAGCCATTCACAATTTTCCCGAAGGGCTGGCCACCTTTATGGCGGCGCTGACCGATCCGCATCTGGGGATTGCCATTACCGTGGCGGTAGCGATTCATAATATTCCCGAAGGGATTGCCGTGTCGGTTCCGATTTTTTACGCCACCGGCAGTCGAAAAAAGGCATTTGTTTATTCTTTTTTGTCGGGTTTGTCCGAGCCGGTCGGGGCGCTGGTCGGGTTCGGGTTGCTGTTTTTGTTTTTCAATGAGGTGATGCTGGGCGTGGTTTTTGCGTCGGTGGCGGGGATTATGGTCTTTATCTCGCTGGACGAGCTGCTGCCGGCGGCCCGCGAATACGGCGAGCATCATCTGTCCATCTACGGCGTCGTGGCCGGAATGGCGGTGATGGCGATCAGTCTGGCGCTGTTTGAATAGCGCAGCAATCGAGGCAAAAACGTTTGAAAAATTGGTTTTTTAGGGCGATTTGGGCAAAATTTTTGTTTAAACAACGCAGCGCCAGGACATTGCTGAGTGAATCTCAGGTCAGATGAGCGTTGTGATGAAACAAGAAATTAACATTTCCGATACGAAATCATTCATAGGGCTTCTGGTGGCCAATCAGCGGCGAATCTGGGCGTTTATTCTCAGCTTGGTGCCGAATTTGAATGACGCTGAGGATATTTTGCAGGAAACGCTCGTTGAGATGTGGGCCAAGTTTGATCGTTACCAGCCGGGTACGGATTTCGCGGCCTGGGGCGTGACCATCGCCAAATACAAGGTGCTGACTTATCGCAAAAAACATAGACCCCAATGCGTCTTCAGTGAAGAGGCGCTGCAATTGCTTGAGAACGATTGCCGCCGTGTTCTGGACACGATGGATACCCATCTTGATGTGCTCAGTCAATGTATCCAGAAATTGTCCTCCAAAGATAAGCGGCTGCTGTCGCTGCGCTACGAAATGGATATGACGTATCAAAAAATGGCCGATTGCGTCGGATCCACCCCTCAGGGGATTCATCGCGTTCTGAGTTACATCCATGGGCGGTTGGCTCAGTGTATTCGTCTGACCCTTCGTTTGGAGGAAGCGTCATGACCTGGCATTCGGGCTGCATTCAGGAACTGTCGGAGCTGACGTTTCACGCGCTGAATCAGACGATTACCGACGAGCAGTTTCAGCGTCTGGAGCATTTACTGGTGACCCATCCTCTGGCCCGGGCGTATTATCTTGAAATCCTGTGTGTGTGTGTGGGGTTGAACGAAAAAGAAGGGATTGCCTCCCTGCAGGCCGAGGGGCGCGCGGTGGAGGAGTTTGATATGGCGTTGTGGCAGGCGCTGGCGCGTGAGGAAAAGCAGGCGCGTCCTGCGGCATCCCATCAGTCGATGTCCGAACAGCGGCCGCTGGTGACCAATGTCAAGGCGTATAAGCAGACGCTTAAAGCCCCGCGTCGCGTCTCACGGGCGGCGCTGTGGACGGCGACGCTGTCGCTGGCGGCGATGCTGCTGATGGCGGTGTATGTGGTGTTGGCGCCGCCGCCGTCGATGGCGGTGGCGACGATTGTGGATGCGATTGACGCCCAAGGGCCCGGCGCCCAGTCGGTCAGAGTCGGCCTGCGGGTCGCAACGTCGCGCGAGCCGATCCAGTTGACGCGGGGGCTGATCCGGCTTCAGACTGATGCGGGGGTGGAGCTTTGTCTTGAGGGGCCGGCGAAGTTTCGATTTGTCAGTGGTACCGAACTGGTGATGACTTACGGGCGCGTGTTTGCTCGTGTCGGTCCTGAAGGCAGGGATTTTACGGTGACCACGCCCAGTTCGAGAGTGATCGATCTGGGCACTCAATTCGGGGTTCAGGCCGATGCGGGCGGGCAGACCGAGCTTCATGTCTTTGAGGGCAGTGCGCTGATTTTGGCCGGCGAAGCGGACAAAAGCCGCACGCCGGAGCTGGTCGAGGCCGGGCAAGCCCGTCGCGTGGATTATCAATCCCGCCAAATTGAAGCCATTCCGATTGTTCAGGAGCTTTTTGTCCGCAGCATCGATTCAGAAAAGCAGTTGGTGTGGCGCGGACAGAGTTTATCGCTGGCGGATATGGTCGGGGGCGGCAACGGCCTGGGAACGGGCCGGCCGGAGACGGGCATCAGTCCGCTGACCGGACGACGGGGCGGCTATGTGTCGCGGGACAGGGAGGCGCCCAATGAGTTCGTCCAAACGCCGTTGGAGCGCTACATTGACGGGGTCTTTGTACCCAACGGCCGAGGCATTCAAACGATCAGTTCTCTCGGACATATTTTCGAGGCCTGCCCTGAAACGGGCGGACTGTTTTATTCAGAAATGATTTACGGCGCCGGTCGTTATCTGGACGACTTTGCCCTGGGCGCCGCGGCCGGAACGCTGGGCGGTCGCGTCTATGGTACGCCGGAAACGCCGAGTCTGTTTTTGCATGCCAATCTCGGTATTACGTTTGATTTGAAGGCAATTCGCAATGATTATCCGGATTTTGCGACGTGCCGCTTTACGGCTGAGGCGGGCCTGTCCACGGCTGCGCCGGAAACCGGCAACGCCGATATCTGGGTGCTGGTGGACGGGCAGGTGCGATTCGTTGAAAAAGGCATTCGGGAAAAAGGCAGAGCATTTTCGATCGATATCCAACTCAAACCGACGGATCGTTTTTTGACGCTGGTCAGCACCGACGGCGGGGACGACAATTCCATTTTTCGGACGTCGATTGCTTCAGACTGGTGCGTCTTTGTCTGGCCGCAGCTTATATCGGCAGGCAGCCGGAGCCATGAGTGAATTGATAGGCCGCATGCGCTGCGGCGCCGAGGCGTTGAGATGGCAGGTCAGTCGCCTCACGGAAGTGTGTTGTGTGTGGACGAGGGGCGACTTTCAATAAAAGGGATCACTTTTGTTGGGAAAGGGTAATGGTATGAAAAACAAGATTCTTTTAGCGACGTTACTGGTGTGTCTCTGTGCGGGCGGCTTGCAGGCCAGCCCGATTCCGGTGACCAACTACAGCTTTGAAGAACCGGGGGTCGGCAAGATCAAAGGCTGGGACGGCGAAGGCGTTGACGGGACGCCGGCGGTGGATATCCCCGGCTGGACGTCGGACAGCACGCCGACGGATTCAGGCGTCGAAACAGGTTTCGGCGCAACGGACGGCGAATACAACGCCTTTTTGAGAAGCACCGATCCGGCGGTCTGGCAGGTTACAGAAGCAACGGTTACCCCTGGCGTAACTTATGTACTGACGGCGGATCTGTGGTCCACATGGCAGGGCGAGTTTGTCGAGATGGTGCTGTTCTATCAGGACGACGGGACGCGCATTGCACTGGCTTCAGTGGAAGTGCCCGTTACAGGAGATCCGGCAACGGCAACACTGGTCTTTTCGGCGGATGACGCGCCGGCTGAAGCAGCCGGCAAACCCATCGGAATCCTGTTCGACAACACAACAACGGCTTACGGCGACAGCAGTTGGACAGGCATCGATTATGTGCGTCTGTCGGCACAGTATGTGACCTTGATCAATCCGGCGCCGGACGGGATTGAGTTTGTGCCGACCGAGACGTCCCTGGAATGGTTGGCGGTGGGCGGCTGGCCTGTTGATGTCTATCTCAGCGGGCCGTACACCGAGCCGAACGAGGCGCCGATCCTGAATCAGATCATTTTCAATGAGGCGGCAACGGGTTATACCCCTGAGGAGGGATTCGAGATCGGCGGTAAGTGGTATTACTGGCGGGTGGATGTGTATGAGCCGAATGAGGTTGGTGAGCAGATTCCGGTTTTGCATCCAGGCCCGGTTTGGCATTTCCGAACCGTCGAGCGTATTCCGCGGATTACGCAGCAGCCGGTCAACGCGCTGGTCGAGGCCGGCCAAACGGCGCTGTTTGAGGTTGTCGCCTCCAGTTTGACCGAAGAGGAATATCAATGGTATCGTTCCGATGATGCGATCATTGACGAAGAAACCGATGAAGCGCTTGCCGGCCAGCAGTCGCCGGTTCTGGAAATTGCCGATACGCAGATTGCCGACGAGGGCTATTATTATTGCCGCATTGAGAATACCGCCGGGGCGGTTTATACCCAAGTTGTTACCCTTGCCGTTCGGCGCACGATGGCGCACTGGACGCTGGACGAGGCCGATTATGCAGACGGCCGGTATCTTGACGTCAGCGGCGAAGGCCGACACGCCGACCCGAACGGGACGCCGACGTTTGATGAGGGGGTGCTGGGTGAAGGCGCTTTGATCTACGGCGACGGCTGGGCCGATGCAGGAACGTGGGATCCCTCGCAGTACAGCGGACAGTTGACGCTTTCACTCTGGGCCAAGTGGGACGGCGTCAGCGGCTGGCAAGGACTGATCGCTAAACGCAACGCCTTTGAGGTCGAAGAGATGTTGTGGCTGCTGGAGATCGCATCGGGTTCGAATGCGGTGGAATTCAAAAGCACTACGCAAACCGTCGGCTCCCCGGCGATCCCGGCCGATCAATGGGAGCACGTGGCGGTCACCTTTGACGGCCAGACGGCGATTATTTACCGCAACGGCGTCCAGGCGGCTCAGGGAACGGTGGTTTTCGGCCAGAAAACCGATGCGAATATGGTGATTGGCGCCGCCGAGCTGAACGAGCAGACCGGCGCTGCCTGGACGTTCAACGGCGCATTGGATGACGTGCGGATCTACAACTATGTCCTTGATTTTGAGGCGGTTGCGGAGTTGTACTACGCCGCGACAGGCGATTCGCCGTGCGTCTATTCGTATGCCGACCATTTGGATTTCAATGAGGATTGTGTTGTGGATTTGCTTGACTTTGCCGAAATGGCTTCTCAATGGCTTGATACCGGTCGGTATCCGCGGTAATTTCCGAACCGAACCGGCTGCGAACACCCCGGCTTTCGGGCCGGGGTGTTTTTTTTCGTATCCGCCCGCAATAGTTGGGGTGTATCTACTTTTTTTGAAAGAAGTTATAGTTATTTTCATAATTTTCATAATTTTCATAAAAAAAGGGTTGACGTTTTGTGTTAAATGACTAAACTTACATTTCTCAGTTGAGGACAGTAATTTCGGATGTGTTACGCCGAGGTGATGGGAAAAGGAAAAACTGAGTCTTGAAAAAAAGTTTGCGAAATTTGAAATTTTTGACTTGACGGTTCATAAGCAGTAGCTTAGGATGCTATGTCTGACAGCAAATGTCGCTGAAGCTTATGACCAGCGGCATTTTTTATTGCTCTTTGATAATAGAGACGGGAATTGGAGTTGAGTCTTGAGAGCCGACCGGCCGGGCGGAACATCAGTCGCAGTCAGGTTCGGCATGGATCGTCGGGCTCGTAGCTCAGCTGGCTAGAGCGCACGCCTGATAAGCGTGAGGTCGGAAGTTCAAGTCTTCCCGGGCCCATTGAAATTGACGATTGACGATTGGCTGTTTTTCAGATGGGCAATTACCAGAAACGTCCGCCACTTGCAGTGATTTCGGATTATTGTCAATCGTCAATAATCAATAGTCAATTGCACGGGGACGTAGCTCAGCTGGGAGAGCGCCGGCTTTGCAAGCCGGAAGTCGTGGGTTCGAATCCCATCGTCTCCAGTTGAGCCGTCATCGGCAAAAAAATTGAATGTCAAGGCGTTTAGGCCTTTTCAGATAGAGATGTTCTTTGACAAGTTCATAATGGATAATTGTGGGTTGTGGGCACAGAAGCGTTTTTCTGTGCAACACATACTACAACAGGTTGGTTCCGTAATTTTTTACGGAACGGATCTGAAATGAGCGCTTATTAGCAAATACACCAAACCTGATATTCCGGCCGATTTTCGGTCGGGGTATGGCGAAACGGCCTGTCAATCTGTGATTGATATGGTCAAGTTACTAAGAGTGCATGGGGGATGTCTTGGTGTCGAGAGGCGATGAAGGACGCGGCAGACTGCGAAAAGTTCGGGGCAGAAGTCTAGCATTCGTTAATCCCGAAGTGTCCGAATGGGGAAACCCGTCGCCGGCGGGCAACCGACCGGCGTCATCCATGGCTGAATGCATAGGCCATGAGAAGCCAACGCAGGGAACTGAAACATCTAAGTACCTGCAGGAAAGGAAATCAACCGAGACTCCGTCAGTAGCGGCGAGCGAAAGCGGAATAGCCCAAACCGATCTTCGGATCGGGGTTGCGGGCGTCAATCAGGAGTTACAAAGGCAGCACCAGATGAACGGTCTGGAAAGTCCGACCACAGAAGGTGAAAGTCCTGTAGTCAAAAGTGACTGCCCTCCGTTACGATTGGCGTACCAGAGTAGCACGGAGCTCGTGGAACTCCGTGTGAAGCTGGGGGGCCCACCCTCCAAGGCTAAGTACTCCTCGACAACCGATAGTGAAAAGTAGCGCGAGCGAACGATGAAAAGAACCCTTACTAAGGGAGTTAAAAGTACCTGAAACCATGCACTTACACAGCTGTAGGAGCCCTATGTCCCGCACTTACTTTGCACCGGGTTGCGTGATGCGCATTGCCTGAAGGCCGTTTTTTCGGTCGGATTGGCGATGTGTGCGGCCGGGTTCAAAGTAAGTGCGGGAAACGGGTGACTGCGTGCCTTTTGCATAATGAGCCGGCGAGTTACCGTCTGTGGCAAGGTTAAGCATTTCCGATGCGAAGCCGTAGCGAAAGCGAGTCTGAATAGGGCGATTCAGTCGCAGGTGGTAGACGCGAAACCAAGTGATCTACCCATGGCCAGGTGGAAGGGGATGTAAAAATCCCTGGACGACCGAACCCACTAACGTTGAAAAGTTAGGGGATGAGCTGTGGGGAGGAGTAAAAGTCTAATCAAACTTGGAGATAGCTCGTTCTCTTCGAAATAGCTTTAGGGCTAGCCTTGAGTAACTACCTTATGGGGGTAGAGCTACTGATTGGGGATAGGGGGCCACCAGCCTACCTACTCCTACCAAACTCCGAATACCATAAGGCCTATCTCAGGAGTCAGACTGCGGGGGATAACCTCCGTGGTCAAAAGGGAAACAACCCAGATCGCCAGCTAAGGTCCCGAATTTCTGCTTAGTTAGAAAGGAAGTCCAATTGCTGTGACAATCAGGATGTTGGCTTAGAAGCAGCCACCATTTAAAAAGTGCGTAATAGCTTACTGATCGAGCAGTTGGGTGCCGATAATGACCGGGAATAAGCAGAAAACCGAAGCTGCGGGCGCTGCAAGCAATTGCGGCGCGGTAGGAGAGCGTAACAGTCCGCGCTGAAGCGGTACGGCAACGAGCCGTGGAGCGACTGTTAGTGATTATGCCGGCATGAGTAACGATAAAACAGGTGAGAATCCTGTTCGCCGAAAACCTAAGGTTTCCTGGGGAAGGTAAATCCGCCCAGGGTTAGTCGGCCCCTTAGTCGAGGCTGAAAGGCGTAGACGATGGGCAGCAGGTTAATATTCCTGCACCACGTTGGCGGACGTAAGCAGTGACGCATTTTTTAAGGTCATCCCGTGAGTAGTCGTGCGGGTCCCGCAAGGGCGAGGCCGCTTTTGATGCCGAAGTGACCGGCGAAGATGCCGAGAAATAGCTGCTGTAGGTTGAAGTCAGCGTGACCGTACTAAAACTGACACAGGTAGGTGAGGAGAATATCCTCAGGCGCTCGAGAAAACCGTCCTTAAGGAACTCGGCAAATTGACCCCGTAAGTTCGCGATAAGGGGTCCCTCCAGATGCTTTTATTTCGATAGAGGCATGCTGAGGGCGCAGTGAAGTGGCTCTGGCGACTGTTTATCAAAAACACAGTTCTCTGCTAACACGAAAAGTGGATGTATAGAGAATGACGCCTGCTCGGTGCCGGAAGGTTAAGGGGATGGGTCAGCTCCCTTCGGGGGGCGAAGCTCCTAACTGAAGCCCCGGTAAACGGCGGCCGTAACTATGACGGTCCTAAGGTAGCGAAGTTCCTTGTCGGGTAAGTTCCGACGTGCATGAACGGCGTAACGACTGGAGCACTGTCTCAAGGACGGACTCGGTGAAATTGTAGTTGTGGTGAAGATACCACGTACCCGCGGCAAGACGGAAAGACCCCGTGAACCTTTACTGTAGCCTGGTATTGACGCCTGGCATATCATGCGTAGGATAGGTGGGAGGCTGTGAAGCGGTGCTTTCGGGCATCGTGGAGCCGTCGTTGAAATACCACCCTTGCTATGTTAGTCGCCTAACCATGACCCGTGAATCCGGGCATGGGACCGTGCTAGGTGGGCAGTTTGACTGGGGCGGTCTCCTCCAAAAGCGTAACGGAGGAGTTCAAAGGTACCCTCAGCGTGGTTGGCAATCACGCATAGAGCGCAAAGGTAGAAGGGTGCTTAACTGTGAGACTGATAGGTCGAGCAGATGCGAAAGCAGGACTTAGTGATCCGGTGGTTCCGAGTGGAAGGGCCATCGCTCATCAGATAAAAGGTACTCCGGGGATAACAGGCTGATCGCCTCCGAGCGTTCATAGCGGCGAGGCGGTTTGGCACCTCGATGTCGGCTCATCACATCCTGGGGCTGAAGGTGGTCCCAAGGGTTTGGCTGTTCGCCAATTAAAGTGGTACGCGAGCTGGGTTCAGACCGGCGTGAGCCAGGTCGGTCCCTATCTGCCGTGGGCGCAGGAATCTTGAAGGGATGTTTCCTTAGTACGAGAGGATTGGGAAGCACTGACCTCTGGTGTACCAGTTGTCGCGCTAGCGGCACCGCTGGGTAGCTAAGTCGGGACAGGATAACCGCTGAAAGCATCTAAGCGGGAAGCCCCCCCTGAGACGAGGATTCCATGGACTTCGGTCCTGAAGAGCCCTGGAAGACGACCAGGTTGATAGGCCGGGTGTGTAAGCGGCGAAATCCGCTCAGCTAACCGGTACTAACGCTCGACGACTTGACCATATCAATCATGGGTTGATATGGGTTGTCATTCGCACAGGTATGTATTTGTAATCGCTCATTTTTATCCATTATGAATTTGTATAAAGTCAAGAGAGACGCGATTTTGCGAAAAATCGCTTCACGAGTTTCCTGGTGTCCATACGTTCGGGGAAACGCCTGATCCCATTCCGAACTCAGAAGCTAAGCCCGAACGGCCGATGATAGTCCTTCGGGGCGAAAGTAGGTGAATGCCAGGATTTATAAGGGCCGGGTCGTCAACGCGACTCGGCCCTTTCCTTTTTGTGAGGGCTACCAAACGACAAATTCTTGACGATTGTTTATATGAAAAGTCAGTTGAATGTTGTCGATATTTCTGATATACTCGTTCTTATGGGCCCAACCGTCATTGGCCGACGCTTGATGTGGATTTGGAAGTGGAGTCTTTGGGGCAGGGGGGAAAATATCCCTTGATATACAAGCCTTGATTTTTCTACCATTGGTACGATGTCGGCATTATCGTGTATCTTGAGGAAGCGTCTGTGCATTTGAAAACCCCTTGAAGCAGGATAAGTCCTCTATTGAGTTAAGGGATTGTCTTTATTTGAATCAAAAGAAGGGTTATCAGGTACATAAAGTCCAATGAATTGCTCTAAAAGTCAGGATATTTTGCCTGAATGAGCGAAAGTTGGTGCGGCTTTTTGTCGATAGAATGGGTGTTCAATTTGAAGTGTGCGCCCCAGGCCGCGTCTCGTTCAAAAGACATGAACTGTCAAGTACCGATAAGAGTATAGTATAAGTACTGCAATAAGATAGTGGAGCGTATTTGACAGCGGGGCGGGATGTGGTAGAATGAACCTGTATTGATCGACGTGTAACTCACAGTGGAGATGAAATAATGTTTGAACGTTTTACAGACCGTGCGCGTAAGGTGATGGCCCTTGCCAACCAGGAAGCTCAGCGGTTTAACCACGAATACATCGGGACCGAGCACATTTTGCTGGGGCTGGTCAAGGAAGGCAGCGGCGTCGGCGCCAATGTGCTGAAAAATCTGGATGTGGATATCAAGAAGCTGCGTCTGGAGATTGAAAAGCTGGTCAAGAGCGGTCCGGATATGGTGACGATGGGCAAGCTGCCGCAAACGCCGCGCGCCAAGAAGGTGATTGAATATGCGATCGAAGAGGCGCGGGCGCTGAATCATAATTATGTCGGCACCGAACACATTCTGCTGGGTCTGCTGCGTGAGACGGAAGGCATCGCGGCCCAGGTGCTGATGAATCTGGGGCTCAAGCTTGAAGATGTACGCCAGGAAGTGCTGAACCTGCTGGGCGCCGGCGTGGAAGACAACGGCACGTCGTATCAGCCGCCGATGGGGATGAAGATGAATCCGAATATGGCCGCTCAGCAGGCCGCGGCCCGCGCCAAGAGTAAAACGCCGGCGCTGGACAGCTTTGGCCGCGATTTGACGGAGCTGGCGGCCAAGGGCGAATTGGATCCGGTCATCGGACGCACGACGGAGATCGAACGGCTGATTCAGATTTTGTGCCGACGCACCAAGAACAACCCCGTCCTGCTGGGTGAAGCGGGCGTGGGCAAGACGGCGATTGTCGAGGGCATGGCCCAGAAAATCGTTGCACACGAAGTGCCGGAGTTGCTCAAAGAGCGTCGGCTGGTGGTGCTGGATCTGGCGATGATGGTGGCCGGTACGAAATATCGCGGCCAGTTCGAAGAGCGAATCAAGGCGGTCATCAACGAGGTGCGCCGGGCCGGCAACGTCATATTGTTTGTCGATGAGCTGCATACGCTGGTCGGGGCCGGCGGCGCGGAAGGCGCGATCGATGCGTCCAATGTGCTCAAACCGGCGCTGGCGCGCGGCGAGGTGCAGTGCATCGGCGCGACGACGTTTGATGAGTATCGCAAATACATCGAAAAAGATGCGGCCCTCGAGCGGCGGTTCCAGACGATTATGGTCGAGCCGCCGAGCAAGGAAGAAACCGTCCGTATTTTGAAGGGATTGCGCGATCGTTACGAACAGCATCACCGCGTGCACTTTACCGATATTGCGCTGCATGCGGCGGTGGAGCTTTCGACGCGGTACATCTCCGGTCGGTGTCTGCCGGACAAGGCGATTGATGTGATTGACGAGGCCGGAGCGCGGGTGCGACTGAAGAATATGACGCCGCCGCCGGATCTGGCCGAGTATGAGGCCAAGGTGGAAAAGCTCCAGGCCGAAAAGGACGAGGCGGTGCGAAGCGCCGATTATGAGCGGGCCGCCGCGCTGCGCGACGACATTCAGCGGATTCTTGACGAGAAGGCCGAGGTGCAGCGTCAATGGCAGGAAAAGAACAACGAGATCATCGGCGAAGTCAACGAAGAGGTGGTCGCCGAAGTGGTCAGCAAGATGACCGGTGTGCCGTTGACCCGGCTCGAAAAAGAAGAAGCGGAAAAACTGCTCGAATTGGAAGCCGAACTGCACAAAACCGTGGTCTCGCAGGATGAGGCGATCACCGCGGTGGCCAAGGCGGTCCGCCGCAGTCGAAGCGGCCTGAAAGATCCCAATCGACCGATGGGCAGCTTTATCTTTATCGGTCCCAGCGGCGTGGGCAAGACCCTGCTGGCGCGGGCGCTGGCGGAGTTTATGTTCGGCGATGCGGACGCGATGATCCAGATTGACATGAGCGAATATATGGAAAAGCACAATGTCAGTCGTCTGGTCGGCGCGCCTCCCGGATATGTGGGGTATGAAGAAGGCGGGCAGTTGACCGAGCGCATCCGCCGTCGTCCGTATGCGGTGCTGCTGCTGGATGAGATTGAAAAGGCCCATGGCGATGTGTATAACATCCTGCTTCAGATTATGGAAGAAGGGCGGCTGACCGACTCGTTCGGGCGGCATGTGGACTTCCGCAACGTGATCTTGATTATGACCAGCAATATCGGTGCGGATCTGATTCGCAATCAGTCGGGTTTCGGTTTCGGCAAACGCACCGAGCAGGCCAACTATGAAAAGATGAAAGAACTGCTGGACAAGGAAATGGAACGTCATTTCCGTCCGGAGTTTCTGAACCGCCTGGATGCGACGATTGTCTTCCGTGCCCTGACTCGCAAAGACCTTGAAACGATTGTCGAGTATGAATTGAACAAGGTCTTCAAGCGGCTGATTGAGCACGGGCTGCATCTTGATCTGGACAGCGCCGCCAAGGAATTTTTGATTGACAAGGGGTATAATCCCGAATTCGGCGCACGTCCGCTGCGTCGGGCGATTGAGCGGTATATTGAAGATCCGCTGTCGGAAGATTTGCTCCGCGGTAAATTCAAGGACAAAGCGGTTATCCGCATTGGTGTACAGGATGACGATCATCTGCGTTTTGAAGGGATTGAATCATCCGATAAGGCCGAAGGGGATGTCGTCGTGGTGCATTCGGCTGCCGGCCAAGACGACGCCCCTGCGCCCGACGGTGATAAATAATATCAGATTCAAGGCTCTGTATGGACAAGGTCGAAGCGTTTATAGAAAAGGATGCCTTTGCTCGTCATTGCGGCGTCGAAGTGCTTGAGATTGGCGAAGGAACGGCTAAAGGTCGGCTGGAAATCGGGCCTGAACACCTCAATGGCGTGGGAATTGTCCACGGAGCGGCGATCTTCACACTGGCCGATGCGGTGTTTGCCGCCGCGGCCAATTCGCACGGCTTTGTGGCGGTGGCCATTAATGTTAACATTTCGTACCTGAAATCGACAGAAAGCGGTGTTCTTTACGCCCAGGCCGTCGAAAACAATCAGCGCGGGCGCATCGGAAGCTATACCATCACGATTACCGACCAGACAGGGCAAACCATCGCCTTGTTTGAAGGGTTGGTGTATCGCAAGTTTTAAATTTTTTAATTATCTGATAAGGTCGAACAGGCCGATGACGTCTATAGAGTATGACGTAACCGGATAAGTGATTATTGATAATTTCAGGAGACATTCCAATGAAACTCAAGGGTATTTTATTGTGGACATGTGTGTGTTTAATTGCGGTGACGATGGTCGCCTTTGCGGCTGATTCTGACGAGGCGGTTGCATCAGAGGAAACCGCTGTCCAGAGGACGCAGCGTCCGGCACGCCCGTTGCCGGGACGCGGCCCCATTGCGGCGCCGGGCCAGCGCGGACGCGGCGCTGCCGCCGCTGAAGACGGCGAGCAGACACAACAACGAGGCGGCGCTGTTGTTATTCCCGGCGGTCGGGAGGATATGGTGCGTCAGGCCATGGCGCGTCGGATGGAACAGCATCGCGAGGAAATTGCCAAGCTGGAGGCGATTGTCAAGATTGCCGAAGCGGAAGAAGCGACCAAGACCGTCGAGGCGCTCAAAGCGCTGATCGCCGAGAAGGACAAAGAAATGAAAGATCAGATCGAGCAGGCCGAGCGTCGGCGTCAGGAATTGCAGGAGCGGTTGCAGGAACGGCTCGAAGATCGCAGCCGGCGTCCCGGCGTGTCAGCCGAAGATGAGATTCCCGGTCGTCCCCCTCGACCGGAAACGGCTCAGCCGAGAGGACAGCAGCGTCAAGCGCCTCAGCGCGGCCGACAGCAACAGAATGATTGAGTCGTCTAAACATCATTGAGTGGATGTTGAACATGATATCCGCCCGACAGAAAGTTGACCTGTCGGGCGGTTTTTTTATAGTGCGGCGGTTGGACGGGGGTCGGCGGGGCATTGACGCAGCAGGGCGTGAACGGTCGGAAACGGCCGCAGGGCACGTTCGAAGATGCCTAGACTATAGGCGATGACCAGACCGTAGTTGGTGACCGGCACGCCCGCGCGGCGGCACTGAAGGATGCGGTTGAGCATCAATCGACGATTCCACATGCACGCGCCGCAGTGAATGACCAGTTTATAAGGGCTTAGATCGTCGGGAAAGTCCTGCCCCTGCACCGTGGTAAAGTGCAGCGGGCCGCCGACGTATTGATTGAGCCAGCGGGGGATTTTGACGCGGCCGATGTCGTCTTCGATGGGGTGATGGCTGCACGACTCGGCGATGAGTACGTGATCGCCCGGACGGAGGGTATCTACGGCAAAGGCGCCTTGCGTCTGGCTGACCAGATCGCCCTTGAACCGAGAATACAGAATCGAAAAGCTGGTCGTCGGTATGTCGGGGGGCGTATCGGCGGCCACTTTCGCGAAGGCCTGCGAATCGGTGACCACCAGCGCCGGCGGCTGTTTGAGATTGGCCAGGGCCGCCTTTAGCTCGCTATCTTTGACGACCAGACTCAGGGCGTTGTGGTCGAGCAGGTCGCGGAGGGTCTGCACCTGCGGCAGGATGATGCGGCCTTTGGGCGCCTCCTTGTCAATCGGGATAACCAGCACCGCCGTCTGGCCCGGCCCGACCAGATCGCTGACAATGACCGGGTTGTCAACGAATTCCGCCGGCGCCGCGGCCAGCAATGCCGCACGAAATTCGTTCAGCCCCGTTCCCGTCGTTGACGAGGCAACGACGACTTGGATCTTTTGAACCGTGAGCCGGTCGATCAGCTCCGTCGGTGGGCTGTGCAGATCGGCCTTGTTTAATACGGCGATGACCGGTACGCCGCGCGAGGTCAACTCGGCCAGGAGATGTGCTTCAAAATCGCCCCAGTCGCCGTCGCTGACGATCACGCCGATATCGGTGCGGTCGATGATTTTGCGCGTTTTGCCGATGCGCAACTGCCCCAGCGCCCCTTCGTCGTCAATGCCGGCGGTGTCGATAAACAGCACCGGCCCGATGGGCAGCAGTTCCATCGGCTTTTCCACCGGATCCGTCGTCGTCCCGGCAAACGCCGAGACAATCGAAACCTGCTGCCGCACCGCGGCGTTGAGCAGACTGCTCTTGCCGACATTTCGCCGACCGAACAGCCCGATATGCAGCCGCATTCCCTTGGGGGTTGATTCTTTCATAGTTCAGTTCTTAGTTCTTAGTTCGTAGTTCGTAGGGTAGGCTGTGCCCACCATTTTTCTAAGCAAAAGCCGAGCCGCGCAAGTGGCCGGATTGCCATACCCACTGCGTAACGTTCTATCGGGCCGCTTGCGCTGCCGCGCTTTTGTTATTTCAGCAAAACACATCGCGGCGGCCCTGACGCACCTTATCGAGCATGGAATTGCTGCGTTCTCTGGCGTTGTCGTTCATCTCGGTCAATGCTTTTTGGATCAGCGTTTCACCGGCGGCGCGGGTTTTGTCCGAGCCATAGTCCAGCAGATACTCCAGAAATGTCGAAAGCGCGTTCGGATCGCAGTGTTCCTTGATCAATCCCGGCTTGGCCATATCCATAAAGTCCTGTCCGGTGCGTCCCAGTCGATAGCAGCCGGTGCAGAATGACGGGATATAACCTAATGCGGCGATGTCGCCGACGACTTCATCGAGCGGTCGATGGTCGCCGAGCGAAAACTGGGCTTCTTCGAGAATATCTTGGCCCTCGGCATAGCCGCCGGGGTTGGTGCGGCTGCCGGCGGAGATTTGCGAGACGCCCAGGGCAAACGTTTCACGCCGCATATTCGGCGTTTCGCGGGTGGACATAATGATGCCGGTGTACGGCACGGCCAGGCGCAAAATGGCGACGATCTTGCGGAAGTCCACATCCGAGACCGGCTGGGGCGGATGGGTCGCCATATCCGATCCCGTCGCCGGTTCCAGCCGGGGCACGCTGATGGTGTGCGGGCCGACGCCGAAGTTTTTTTCCAGATGGGCGATATGCTGCATCAACGCCAGCAGTTCAAACCGCCAGTCGCACAGGCCGAACAGCACGCCGATGCCGACATCGTCAATGCCCGCTTCCATTGCGCGATCCATCGCGGTGATACGCCAGTCGTAGTCCGATTTTTTTCCCGCCACGTGCACACGGGTATAGGTCTGACGATGGTAGGTTTCCTGAAACAGTTGATACGTGCCGATTTGGGCGGCCTTGAGATGTTTGAATTCATTCAACGTCAACGGCGCGATGTTGACGTTGACCCGGCGGATCTCGCCGGGGCCGACTTTGGTGTCGTAGATGGCGTCGATGGCCCGGAGAATGTACTCAAATCCGTCTTTGGGGTACGCCTCGCCGGCGACCAGGAGGATTCGTTTGTGTCCCTGCCGAATCAGAATTTCGACTTCACGGCGGATTTCATCCTGTCTCAGGGCGCGTCGATGAACGGCGGTATTTCTGGCCCGAAACGCACAATACAGGCATTCGTTGCCGCACAAATTGGAGATATACAGGGGGGCAAACAGCACGAGCCGTCGGCCGTAGATCGTTTCTTTGACGGTTCGGGCGGTATCAAAAAGCGCTTTGAGCAGGTCGGGATCGCTGACCGCCGCCAGCACGGCGATGTCATCCGAATCCAGCCCCTTAAGCTGCCGGGCCTTGTCCAGGACGTCCCGTACGGCGGCCGCGTCGCGCCGTGCCGCTTTTTCCAGCGTCTGTACGATGGCATCTTCATTGATGATGTTTAAGGTATTTCTTGTCATTTTTCTGCACTCCATATAATCACTGCATCAAACCCAATCATACCCGATCGATCGACAAAATGCAACTATTGTAACAAATGTTGTGCAAAAAAACTCAATGCAGAAAAACTTAGCATTTTTATTGTGAAACTAAGAGCAAATAAAATAGTGCAATTCTAAAGAATCGCAAGCGGCTTGTTTGGGGATATGGGTTCCGGAAGGCTACTGTAATGCCAGTTGGGTTTCGTAAGTGCCGTCCGGCAGTATCCAGAGGGTTTCCGTGTCGCGCAGGAAATTCATTTGGGCAACGGCAAAATCCGCCAGGGCGGCGATGAAATCATCTTCGGCGTCGTACAGGTCTTCCTGAGCATCCAAAACATCGCGTGTATTGGCTCGGCTGTAGTGCAGCAATTGGGTGGTATTCTCAAGACGTTTGCGGGCCAGATCGCGGGCCTGCCGCTGGAGCCGATAGCGTTCTTTGGCTTCGGCCATATCCCGCCAGGCTTTACGAACTTCGGCGGCAACCTGATGCGTGTGCTGTTCATACAGTCGCTGCTGAGTGGTCAGCGCGATCACAGCGCGGCGATACTGGGTCGCTTCGTTGACGCGATCCAGCGGCAGAGCGCCTTCAATGCCGATCTCATATTGCGAATCGGCTCTGCCCGAGGCCGGCGCGGCGGCGGCGACCAGCGCCAAATCCGCACCCAGCGCGTCCTCGGCGACGTGAACTTTCCGCCGGGCGTCGGCAATTTGATCCTCCAGGTTGGCCAAATCCAAACGTTGGGCAAGGGCCGCCTCGACGGCGGCCTGCTCATTCCAGCCGTTCTCGGCAAACACCGATTCGGAAAGCATCAGCCAGTCGCCGAGATACGGTTCAAATTCGATTTGCGGCGGGATATGGAGTCGCACCTTAAACAAATCCAGGCTTTCGGCGTAGCGCCGCTGAAAATCGAAATAGTCGTCGCGCGCCTTAAGCAAGTCCTGCTGTGTCTCTTCCAGCTCATATTGCCCCACGCGGCCCACACTGGCCAGATGCTCCATCCGCTCGACCAGGCTTTCCAGTTGCCGGATGTTGTCCAAGGTGTTTTGTGTTCGCAGGGCCAGTTCCGAAAGGCGATAATAATCGCTGACGACCGACGCACAGTAGGTTTTGCGGAACCGATTGAAATGACGCACCGCGTACAGCGTATTCTGTTGCGCCTGAGTGAGTGTTTCCAGCACAGCGGTCCGATCTGCACCGCGCAGCAGGGGCTGAACGATCGCCGCCCGAAAGATCGACGAGGAACCGCTTCGCAGGTCGCCGGTTAACACATCCAGCGAGCCGAGCGTTATATCGGCGGCCGCAACAGCGCCGGTTGACAGCAGTTGCTGAATGCCGACAAACCCTTGGGTTGACACGGTTTCATCGGCGCCGTCAGTCGCATAGAACGAGGACCCGCCGGCCAGCGGGATCAGGGCGTACACATGCTCGGCGTCCCATTGATCCAGTCCGGTCAGATACAGCCGTTCAATCTCCGTGCGATATTCCGGCCCGGCCAAAACGGCCAGTTGAACCGCTTGCTCCAGACGAAGGGTTTGTGTGTGGCGTACATCCTCGATAATGGCCTCGGCCATGGCTAAACGGCGGTCATTCGGATCGACGCGCACATCCGTTCGGGTGCCGAAGTCGTCCTGCCAGTTGCTCTCGATGGCTGTGTAGGCCCTTTTGTCGGCCTGGGCAACCGCTTCGCGGGCGTCCATCCCGCAACCCGCCAGGCAGCAGACGAACAACAGCAGGCAGACAACAGAAAAAAGACAACGAAAAAAAAATGCTGCGTTACTTGCGATCCCGAGCGTGCGTGGGAAAGGAACGAACAACAGAGGACAGACTTCAACTTGCGATGGCTGATTTCTGACTTGCGTCTTCTGTCGAGCACTCATCATACCCAATCTGTGTTCCTGACTCATCTTGAGGACGTTCATTTACAGTCCGCGAATGCCTACGATTTCGTTACTGGCCAACTGGATGTCCTCGGGGACAGGAATTTTGATCGGCCGCCCCCATTTGGGGGTTGTGGGCGTCGGCCACATCTGTTCGGGCATCAGTTCAACCGACGGGCTGATCGCGGCAATTTCAGAACGAAAGATCTGTTGCGGAAAGCTGTGTTTGGATATCTGGACTTCTTGATGGGTTTCCAGCCGCCCGGCAAAGATCGGATCCAGCCACGCGACAATATAGTTAGCCGAAGGCGGACTGACGGTCAGAATAATATCACCGGCCTGTACGCCCTGACCTTCTGAAATCAGAATCGAGCTGACCACGCCGTCGATCTTGGCGGTCAACATCATCCGAAAGGTCGGGGTGAACAATTCCGCGAGCACTTTTTCCTGCACGGCGACGGCTTTGCGATGCGGCTCAAGCAGGGTATCGATGTAGGCTTCCTCCTGCCGGTCGAGCGTCAATTGCTCAAGCTGCCTGCGGGCGACGGCCACACTGTCCTGCGCCTGGGCTTCGAGAGTTTCCGTCGCGGCCACTTTCCGCGCCAAGGCCGCATATTCCAGCTCGGCCTGCCGGGCTTCATACGGATGGACGGCCTGTTTTTCCAACAACTCCTGGACGGCGTTTTTTTCCAGTTCCAGCCCGGCCAGCAGGCCCCTGTCCATTTCCAGTTCGGTGCGAATCTTGAGCAGGTCCAGATGGGCGTTTTCCACATCCAGTGCAAGCTGTCCATAGCGAAGCATCTGACCTTTGGTGTCCACATCGAGGTCATAACGAAGCTGCTGTTCGACGGCGGTCAGTTCGGCCCTGAGCCGGTCCAGCTCCGCCAGTATCGTGTTTTTACGGGCTTCGTTGACTGCCCTGAGATATTCGTTTTCAGGGGGCGAACCCAATTCGACGATGGCCAGTAAGTCACCCCGCTGAACAGGGTCAAACAGCGATACCGGAATGTGCCGAACAACGCCGTTGTCCGCCGCCGATAAGGTCTGCGAAGGCGCCATGGCCAGGCCGGTCAAGGCGAACGTCTGATGACGCCGCGTGTACACCAATACGACGGCCGCGACCGCCGACAGCCAAACAACGACGGGCAGCATCCCGCCAAACAACTTTCCTTGTCTTTTCGGTGTCATCTTGGGGCTGTCTCTCCTTACATCTCCAACAACTGTTCCTGCATCGTCAAGCTGACATTATGCACCCCTTCGATTTTACGTATTTCGGAGAGCAGTTGCTCATTGTTCCGCGCAGTCCGAAGGGAAAGCTGGTACGCATAGTCCATATGATCACCATCCGGCGCCGAGGAATTGGACGAAATCAGGGTGAAGGTACGGGTGAACCGTTTCATCGTCGCCAGAAGCGGATGATTCGGTTCGATTGTTCCGTCGAAACTGAAACGCAAAAATGCATTGTATGAATGGTGCATACCAAAATCCGCAATATGTAAATAAATCAGAACGATACACAAACCCAGTGTACCGATAACGGCAATGGCGTAACGCTGCGAGCCGCAGGCCATTCCGATGACCAGCGCACAAAATAAAAATGTGATATCGCGGGTGTCTTTAATGATGTTGCGAAACCGAATCAGCGAAACGGCGCCCATCAATCCGACGGCGATCACAAAGCTGCCCGATATGGTCGCCATAACCAGCGCCACGGCCATCGTAATGATAATCAATGATTGTACAAAGGATTTGGAATAAGACAAGCTGTTGTGCGTAAAATAATAGACCCACGCCAATACCTGTCCCAGCACAAAACTCAGCAGCATCGACAGCAAAATCGTCCATCCGTCAACGCTTTGACTGAGCGGATGGCCGTCCAGGATTTGCCAAAATGTCTCCATAACTTATCCTTAAAATTTACCGATTCGGGAGTCTGTAAATCGCAGATCCCTGAGGTACCAATTGCCGGACAGAGCTGCAATACTTGGACATCGATTGTCGGTTCAGGTCAAACAGGCGCACCATATCTTTGAGCCACGCCGGAAAACTGGCCGTGAATTTGATTTCAAGTATCACAAAATCAATCGGTACCGTATGCCAACCCCGACCGTTCATTGTAAAAATGGGACTGTTTACATATTGACAGGACAACTGACGATCAAAGGTAATACGCACCTTGGAGTCGGTCTGGTTCTCATACGCTTCGCGCATATACCGGATCAGAACCGTTGGTCGTGCCTGCAGGCACTGGCAATAATGCATAAACTGTTTTAGTGTTTTGCGATCTTTTTCGGGTAAATCCCGGGGAACATAGGAACCGCTCAGAATAGGTCTGAGCATCTGTTTGCCGACACGGGCGCGGCTTTTGTAAATGATGCGATTGAGTTTGCGCTTAATCTCAAAGAAGAGCGGGCTGTTTGGATCGTCATCATAGCCCCGTACACGCAGCTTAAAACGATTGCATTTGTCGAAAACCGTTTCGTGGAACAGGTCAAATCGCGGCGAGTCCAAATACAGGCTGCAAATCGGATATTGTCTATCGGGCTGTTTGAGGGCGTATTTGTCCACGTCCAGATAGCCGCGAACAAAGGAGCGAATGGCGATGGCGGTCGATTCCGGTATGCGGTACTTCAGTTCGTACCGTTTGGCTAATAACGTGGATGAATGTTCTGCAGTCGAGGGTTCGGCAACAGGTTGCACGGGACCGCGCACACGGCGGATGGCCTCATAGAGGTCGCCCCCCGAGCTGGTTTGTTGCGTCAAGTCTCTCGAAAATTGCTGCATTCTCCTTATCCCACCCATATTGACGGCTCGTATAGTGCAAAGCACCGCTTGGCACCATCTCTTATTATAATCATCATTATATGCCATTTCTAACATAAATTTAATCAAAAATCAATAAATCTTTTTGAGCTTTGACCATTTCGCGGCAAAAAGGCGCTTTAGAAGACAAATAACCCACAAAACCGCATTTGTATCGGACTTTTTGGATTTCTTTTGGATAAATCAGATGCAAGGGTGTACCGTTATAATTTCCTTTTCAGCGTCTCAATTTTCCGGTATGATGAAAATGTAATCAAGATGTAAACGATATAGATAGGTTATGTCTGACAAAAGAAACGTATGCGATTGATTGAATTGATTGAATTGGATTCCGACACGTCATCCTCGGTTCAGAGAGGCGACAAATCGGATATAGAATTGAAGACTCCTGAGGTGATGGGTATTTTGCCCATTCGAAGTGCGGTGGCTTTTCCGGGGACGGTGATGCCGTTGGCCATAGGGCGTGAACGGAGCAAGCGTCTTGTTTTGGACATTGAACCACAAGAAACAGTCTTCGGCCTTGTCGCTCAGAAAAATCCAGACATTGAAGACCCGACAAAAAACGATCTGTACCGCGTCGGGACGGCCGCGTCGGTCCTGAAGGTCATCAAAATGCCGCACGGATCGATCAATATGATTGTCCACGGGATGGCGCGATTTGAGATAGTGGACTATGTTGCTTCGGAGCCTTACCTCAAGGCCCATATCAAAATGATCAAGACCCGCACACGTCGCACCAAACAATTGCAGGCCCTGGTGATGGGCGTGCGCAACACCGCCAATCGGGTTGTCGCACTGAGTCCCAACATGCCCGAAGAGGCCTCAATGCTGCTGGAAAATATCCAGGAGCCGTCAGCGCTGGCCGACTTTCTTGCGGCCACACTCAATATTCCGATAGAGGAAAAGCAGGAGCTGCTTGAGGAACTGGATACCCATCGACGGCTTGAAAAAATTTCCGTCGCACTGGCCAACCAGCTCGAAGTGCTGGAGCTGAGCCATAAAATCCAGGGGCAGGTGCGTGAATCCATTGATAAAAGCCAGCGCGAGTATTTTCTGCAGGAAGAACTCAAGGCGATTCAAGCTGAGCTGGGGCAGGATGATCGGCGAACCGAGGAGACCAAGGAACTGCACGCCAAGATCAAAGCCGCCAAAATGCCCAAGGCTGTCGAGGCCGAAGCGCTGCGCGAGTTGGATCGGCTGAGCAAGATTTCGCCCGCCTCGCCTGAGTACAGTGTCCTTCGCACGTATCTGGACTGGGTGTGTGAGCTGCCTTGGGCCAAAGCCACCGCGGATCGGATTGATATTGCCCGCGCTCGACGGATTCTCAATCGCGATCACTATGGTCTGGACAAGGTCAAACGGCGGATCCTTGAGTTTCTCGCGGTGCGCAAACTTAATCCGCACGGCAAAAGTCCGATTCTGTGTTTTGTCGGTCCGCCGGGGGTTGGCAAGACGAGTCTGGGCCGTTCGATTGCCCGGGCGATGGGGCGCAAATTTGTGCGCATCTCGCTGGGCGGCATTCGCGATGAAGCCGACATTCGCGGCCATCGGCGCACCTATATCGGCGCCTTGCCGGGGCGCATCCTGCAGGAACTGCGAAAATCCGAATCGAAAAATCCGGTGTTTATGCTCGATGAGCTGGATAAGATCGGGCAGGATTTTCGCGGCGACCCGGCCTCGGCCCTGCTGGAGGTGCTCGATCCGGAGCAGAACAACAGTTTTACCGACCACTATCTTGAGCAGCCGTTCGACTTGTCGAATGTGATGTTTATCGGTACGGCCAATTATACCGAACCGATTCCGCCGGCCCTGATGGATCGAATGGAGATTCTGCATCTGCCCGGTTATACTCAGACCGAAAAACTGCATATTGCGCGGAAGTATCTGGTCGATCGACAGAGGAAAGAAAACGGCCTGAAAAAAACACAGCTGACGGTCCGCGACGAGGCGTTGATTGAGGTGATTCAGCGTTATACCCATGAGGCGGGTGTGCGCAACCTTGAGCGCGCCATCGGGACGATTTGCCGGTATGCGGCCACGCAGATCGCCGAGAAAAAGCGACGTCGAATGACGATTGGGGTCAAGGAGCTTGCGTCTATTCTCGGCCCGCACAAATACGAATCCGAACTGGCGCTGCGAACGGCTGTGCCGGGCGTGGTAACGGGATTGGCTTATACGCCGGTCGGCGGGGAGATCCTGTTCGTCGAATCGGCGATGATGCCCGGCAAGGGCCAGCTTTTATTGACCGGACAGATCGGCGAGGTGATGAAGGAAAGCGCCCAGGCGGCGTTTTCCAATGTCAAGGCCAATGCGGCGACGCTGAATATTGACGGGGAGGTGTTCGTTAAGCATGATTTTCATGTTCACGTTCCGGCCGGGGCGGTACCCAAGGACGGACCCAGTGCGGGCATTACGATGTTTACGTCGCTGGTGTCGCTGCTGACCCATCGTTCGGCTCGACCGGATGTGGCGATGACCGGAGAGATGACGCTGAAAGGGCTGGTGCTGCCGGTGGGGGGGCTGAAGGAAAAGATTCTGGCCGCCAAACAGGCCGGCATCAAAACGGTCGTCCTGCCCAAACGTAACGAGAAGGATTTGGTCGATGTGCCGCGTGAAGCCAAATCCGGCCTGAAGATGGTCTTTGCCGAAAAGGCCCAGGACGTCATCGAGATCGCTATTGAGCCGCCGAAAACCCGAAAAAAAACCGCTCGTAAAACCGCTCGCAATTCTGCCGGTCGAACTCAGCGGCGGAAGTAAGATTGTTTTGCGATTTACCGTATCTCTTTTATATTTTTTTGCTCGGTTTAGGGCGAACAAAAGGCGTTTTTGCATGACAAAAAAATATTTTGTTTCAGCCAAAAATATATTGACAGAACACCGGAGTTTTTGTTAAATTTCGGTTCTTTGGTTGGGGCCGTAGCTCAATTGGTTAGAGCATCGGACTGTCGATCCGAAGGTTGAGGGTTCGAGCCCCTTCGGCCTCGCTTCATAAAGCCCTGCAGGTCATTAACCTGCAGGGCTTTATGTTTTTCTGGGAAAAGCGAAAAAAAGCGATGACAACAGACCGCGAGACAAAAAAAGTAATGGGGCAAGTCCTCTTTGATTGACGGTCTTATTCCACCAGCGCCAACTCACTCCACCGCGTCGTATAGCAGGACGAGCGGTGGTTAAACTGTGTTTGCCAGGGCTTATCGATGCCTTCGGCGGCAAAGGCGATTTGCTTGTGGTGTTTGTTAATCCGATCCAGCGTCGCCATCAGGCGGCTGTCCCGCCGGCGGTTGGCGGAATTGTCAAACAGGCTCAGTTGTACCCGATCTTTCGGCGCCAACCCGCTCAACAGTACTCCGGCCTTCTTAAATTTGACCTTATCTCGATACACCCGTGCGGTCAACGGTCCAACGGCCTTGACCAGTTCCACACTGCTGTCGGTCGCCGTCTCAAAGATATGGCTGGCTGCATTCGAGTAGGCGTTGGTCCTGTCAAACCGATTGCTCATTGCAAACACCGTGAGCGTCTTGACGCATAAGTTCTGCCGGCGGAGTTTTTCACCCGCCCGCACCGCATAACTGCACACCGCCTCGTGCAGGACGTTTAGCGTCTCGACCGGCCGGCCGAACGAACGGGACACGCAGATGTTCTGGTTCGGCGCAGGCGTTTGTTCCAGCCCAAAGCACACCTGCCCCCGCAGTTCCAGTACCGTCCGCACCGTCATCACTGAAAACGCCTTCTGGATCCACCGAGTATCGGCCTCGGCCAGTTGTTTTGCGTTGACAATCCCGACCTTGTGCAGCGTGGCCGCGATCCGCCGACCCACGCCCCAGACCTCCTCGACCGGCGTGCGTTCCAGTGCCGCCGGGATATACCGCTCTTGGGTCAAATCCAGCACCCCGGCGGCCTTGCCGGACGTTTTGGCCAGATGGTTGGCGACTTTAGCCAGCGTCTTGGTTCGGGCCATCCCCACCGAGACCGGAATCCCCGTCCATTGCAGCACCGTCTGTCGCAGCGATCGTCCATACG
>OMKS01000976.1_pt1 | contig 26252 bp, 19 predicted proteins | sample 1674721 | NCBI WGS metagenome assembly OMKS01 (sample SAMN06264996, study PRJEB25208) | sediment metagenome | isolation source: hot spring sediment | place: USA: California | collected 2014-09-02 | reverse complement strand
CGGACCGGGCGGGATTTGAACCCGCGGCAAGGGGCTTCGCCCCTTCGCGAACCCCCGCGTCACCCGCCGGTGACGCGTTTTTGGTGAAGCTTTTTTCCAAAAAGATTCGGACCGGGCGGGATTTGAACCCGCGGCTTACAGCTTGCTTCGAGCCTCAACCTTTTTGGTCGAGCTTTTTTCCAAAAAGCTCGTAGGAGGCTGTCGCCCTATCCATGCTAGGCTACCGGTCCGTTTGGTTTGAAGGCCGTTAGCTTTTGGTCTCGCATGCCAGGCTACCGGTCCTTCAAGCAGACATGGGTCCTGCGACATTTAATTGTTTTTGGTCGCAACCCCAAACGCATTTATCCAACCCCCGTGTTGAACAAATATGGCTGATTTCGGCTTCTGGATTTATGCAGTTTTCATCTGGAGTTGGGCCTGGACTTTCCTCGCCCTCTGGACTTCCGCCAGGAACAACCAGAAATACTGGTTCCTGACGCATGCAGTTCTGGGCCTTTTCGCGGTGGGGGTTTATGGTATAGTACCCATAGTGTATCTTTACCTCTCCCGAAAGCAAGTAAAAGGTTTCGCCCCCATGACCACTCCGGAGGTTGAGCCCCTATCAGGGATAACTCAACTATCGGAAGTCACACCCAAGGCAACCCCTAAGAAAGTGGCCACAACCAAGAAGAAAAAGTGAAGGATGACCCCGTACCGCAAGGAAACACGGGGCTTTTCATTTTTCAGGTTTTGGGTGACCGGCCTCGGTTCTTTTAAACTCTGCAACATATACATACATGGACCTCCTTAAGGCCATCCTGTGGAGGCGTAGTATCCGCAGGTACAAGCCTGAACCCGTAGAACAGGAAAAAATTCTGGAATTGCTCAAAGCCGCAGTATGGGCCCCTTCGGCAGGCAACACCCAAAGCTGGCGGTTCTGGGTGGTGAAAAAACCCGAACTGAAGCTGGAGCTAAGCCGGGCCTGCAACGGCCAGAGTCATGTCAGGGAGGCCAGTCACGTGATTCTAGTGGGCTTCAACGAGGATGAGGCGAGGCGAGCGTATGGCAACAGGGGAGTTACCCTTTTTGCCATCCAGGACACGGCGGCCGCAATCCAAAATCTGATACTTAGAGCCACTGACTTGGGGCTGGGCACCTGCTGGGTCGGGTCGTTTGATGAATACAAAACCCGGGAACTACTGGAGCTACCCCGCAACATCAAGCCGGTGGCCCTAGTCACCGTGGGCTATCCCGCAGAGAAGCCTGAAAGCCGGAGGAAAGATATAAAAGAGGTCGTCAGGTTCACCGATGACCAGACGTTTATTTGATTAATTCCTTGCGAGCTTTTTGGAATTGCTTCTCTTCCTCAACTTTACGTTTGAAGATATTCCTCATGTTCTTACAAAAGTTGGAATAACGCGCGTCCTGAACAGCTTGATCCCCTTCGGGCCTCGGACTGTTACTGGCCAGATAAGTGCTCGCAGGGATCTCGTTTTTGTCAGGCTCTTCATCGTATAAACAGTATTGACCAAAACCTGTTTTGTAAAGCAGATCAAACTGGTATTTTAGTTCAGACATAAGTAATATGAGCCCTGAAGAATTTAAATATCTTACCCTCAAGTGGTTACACCATCAAAAGAATAAAATGCCCCCACCGGGATCGAAAGAAGGGGCTTCGCCCCTTCGCAAGCTCAGGGCGACCCGCAGATCGCCTTTCTAAACCCCCGCGTCGCCCGCGGGCGACGCGTTTTTGATCAAACCACCGCAGGTGGTTTGCCCCCACCGGGATTCGAACCCGGGTCTCTGGATCGCTCTTCCCGCGTCCCGAACCGGCTGCGGCCGTGCGAGGGATTGAGAGTCCAGAATCCTTGGCCGGACTAGACGATGAGGGCGTGTTCCCGCACTCCAGATAAGCTCTGGCCCGATTAATAAGATTTACCTGCCGCCCCGTTCGGCCCCGAATTTGGGGCGGTAGTCCATGTAAATCCCCCCAAATTTGTCAGGGGTCATGTCTGGCCAATAAATCTGTGGGGCCTCGAAGTAAGTGTTCTTACCAATCAGACGCGGCAGAAATCCTGACAACCGGTTATTGTCGTCCTTGCCGGTCCGGAGGATGAGACTGAAATCAGGAAGCCTGCCACCATCATACATTAAGCTCTTGAATCTCCGACAGAGGTCTTCGCCCTCCATAAGCTCCAAATCATAGAATTGGTCCAGGGCCTCGGCCTCTTCCCGTTTGGGGTCATACCCCGCGAGCAGGGTCAGGTATCTGCCAGACTCGCCGGGCCTGGCTATGCTCTCAAAAAGCTGGCGGAGAGTGGCAACCTCCTTCTTGGTCCCCAACTCTCTCTGGATTTTTCTCCTGAAACTCCTTTCAAAAGAATGGCCCTCAAAAAGACTCAAATCCCCCAGGAAACTGATGCCCACTTCAGAGGGCACGTATTCATGGGTTTTAATGGCGGCCTCCGCCATAATTTCAAAAAGATGACGCTTTTCCTCCTCGCTTCTTTTTTGGTTGTCAAAGGAAAACGCAAAAACAGTCAGGTACTGTATGTCCGTCTCGGAGAACACATACTTCACTATGTCCCCCATGACTTCAGTACCCCTTTGGTGACCATCCCAGGGCATCTTGCCGTTTTCTTTGGCCCATCTGCGGTTGCCATCAGGAACAATGCCCACATGGATGTTTTGGGGGGAGAGGGAGTTCACCAAAACCTTCTTTCAAAAGTATTATAAAGCTTAATACCGGAAGTAGTCTTGCTCTGAGGGCCACAGGCCGCAGGAAACACCCGTTCCCATCCCGAACACGGTAGTTAAGCTGCGGAGCGTTGGGGAGTGTACTGGCTTTCAGTCGGGAAATCTCCGAGTTCTCAGGGCATTCTGCTCTTTTTTGGTCCCGGTTTTGCTGGCGGGCAAAGGCGGGTTTTGGTCGAGGTTTTTGCCTGCGGGCAAAAAGCTCGGTCGGGAAATCTCCGAGTTCTCAGGGCATCTTACTTCTTTAACCTAAAGTATTTCTCCATGGAATTTGGGTCTCCCACCGAGCCGTGAAGCGGTGAAGGTGGGACGGCATGGTTCACCTTTGCCGAAGGTGGTCTCATGACATCTTCTTCTTTAATCAATTGAACGTCATTCCCACCAACTGCGGGAGGTGGGATGGTTTTGGTCAATCCAACCCGCAGGTTGTCCTACGGATTTTTTAAAAGCTTGAGTTCCACCAACTGCGGGAGGTGGGATGGCATGATCCACCTTTGCCGAAGGTGGGGTTACTCCATAAGGGATCGGACAACCACTCTGTAATATTTGTTTTCGCCAGAAGTTTCCCTCACCCGGGTTATCTCAATGACGTCACCCGGTTTGGCTCCAACCAGCATGGCCATGGGATCACCGTCCAGCATCTTGGGTAACTGGTTCTTTCGGATACCATATTTGGCCAGCAAAGCCAGCACTTCGTCCTCTTTCATGAGGCGGTGTTTAGGAACCCACTGGTGGCCCATCATTTTCCGGTTCACACCCATATGCTCCATGACGCATGAGCGTAGCTTCTCGTGGTCAACCCCCTCAATCAGACGTTTGATAAGGTCTGTCTTCTTACCACTTTTCTTCAGTTCCTCTTCACCACAAAGTTGGGCAAGCTCGCGATAGCCCATTTTACCCAAAAGCCGTTTGAGGTCATCCACTTTGAGCTTGAGAAGAGTTGGTTTAAAAGATTTCAGGTCGTATGGAGCTTTTTGACCATATAGGGTGTCTCCAAATCGTAGCCGAGTTTCCTGAAGTAGCCTCGCACACCAACACCTGCAATAACGGCCAGTCTGAGGTAGCCGGCCTCACAGGCCATCTGCTCGGCGCGGGCCATCATCTTCTTGCCGATGCCACGATGTTGCCACACCCCCGGCTCCCCGATGGTCGCTTCCGGGCCAAAAACCCGAATTTCCCGCACCACTGCCGTCTCTTCCCGCAACACGGGGTGGGGTGACTGTTTGAGCAGGCGGAGACGGAGAAATCCCGCCAGCTTGTTGGCCTTGCGGGATTCATAGCTGAGGAAGACCTCCTCGGCTCCACTGGACTCATACCTTCTCTCAATAAGTTTCATCCTCAACCCGGTTTCATCCCGAACCTCCCTACAACGGATGCATTCACACTCCGTTCCCCGGGCATCCATCTCCTGCCATACCAGCTGACGCAGGTTGCCCTTGTCCAGACCTGCCGCAACCTCGGGCACCGGCACGTCCCTCTGCACCCTCATCACCCGGGCCCATGGCGGAATGGTGGTCTTGGCCTGGGCCAGCAGATGAACTGCCTCCCGGGTGGTTAGGGGTTGATAACTCCCATCTTTAACCCATTGTTCCAGCTCAGAGCCGGGGATAACCAGAGTCGGATAAATCTTGACCATATCAGGTTTGAAACGTGAGTCGTTGAAAACTATGCGGAACATGTCCATGTCTCTATCGGGGGTGGAGCCGGGCAGGCCCGGCATGAGATGGTAACCCACTTTGTAACCCAGGTCTTTGGCCACTTGGGTGGCTTTCACTGTGGTGGCCACATCATGGCCCCTCTTCACTTTTGTGAGGACGTCATCAAAAACAGATTGTACCCCAAATTCAATGCGAGTCGCTCCCAATTCAAGAAACCACTCCAACTCACTGACTTTTGCCCAGTCGGGGCGGGTTTCAAAAGTCAGACCAATAACGCGGTGTTTGGCTTTTTCATTTTTCAACTGGGCCTCCTGAAGGTCTGAGGATGTTTCAAGATTACAGGCCTCAAGAATTTTCATGATGAAATTTTTCTGGAAGCCCCGTTCAAAGGCGTTGAAGGTTCCGCCCATGACGATGACCTCAAGCTTGTCGGTGGGGTGGCCGTTGGCCTCCAGTTGCTCTATGCGACTGCGGGTTATGCTGTAAGGGTCATACTCATGAGTGATGGCCCGACGTGCCGCAGGCTCCTTTCCGGTGTAACTCTGGGCGGCATCCTGTCCTCTGAAACAATAGACACATTCCCCCGGACACTCAAAGGCAGGGGCCATAACTGCTATGACCGACACCCCGCTCAAAGTGCGGGTGGGTTTTTTCCGGGGCATATATGTAAAGGGTGAAGCCTATTTAAAAACCTGAAAGTGACTTTGTCATGTCGGAAGACTTGGGCATAACCGTGAAGAAGGATACTGACATCTCTGAATGGTATCAACAGACAGTCATCAAAGGGGGATTTGCAGACTACACCCCCGTCAAAGGCATGATTGTCTATCGCCCCAACGGTTACAGAGTGTGGGAACTCATCATGGGGGAATTTGACCCCATTCTGAAAGCCCATGGAGTGCAGAATGTGCTGTTTCCCCTGCTGATTCCGGAAAACCTGTTGACCCGGGAGGCCGACCACTTTGCAGGCTTCACCCCTGAAGTTTTCTGGGTCACCCGGGGAGGTGACCAACCTTTGGAGGAAAAGCTGGCCCTCCGGCCCACCAGTGAAACCATCATCCACACCATGTGGGGTAAGTGGCTCCAGAGCCACCGTGACCTGCCGGTAAGGTTTAATCAGTGGTGCACCGTCTACCGTCACGAAACCAAGATGACCAAGCCTTTCATTCGGGGCAGGGAGGTGCTGTGGAGTGAGACTCATACCGCCCATGCCACCAAGCAGGAAGCGGAGAAAGAGACTGAGTGGGCTATCAACGCTTACGGAGATTTGGTTGAACGGATTTTGGCGGTGCCGGTGGTTCGTGGCAGGAAAACCGATAGCGACAAATTTGCCGGAGCCGAATACACTTTGGGTATTGAAGCCCTCATGCCAGACGGCAGGGCCCTGCAGTCAGGAACCTCGCACCTGCTGAGCCACAAGTTTGCTGAGGCCTTCGGAGTAAAATTTGTGAATGAGGACAAAAAATGGACTCACGCATGGATGACCAGCTACGGCTTGTCCATGCGGGTGATTGGTGGCATGCTCATGATTCACGGGGATGACAAAGGAGCAGTCCTCCCTCCAAAGGTTGCCCCAGTTCAGGTGGTCATTGTTCCAATTGTGTTCAAGGAAAAGGAAAAAATTGTGAATGACGCTACCGGAAAAATTCACAGCGAGTTAAAGAAAACCGGATTGAGAGTGGTGCTGGATGACCGTGAAGGCTACACTGCCGGATGGAAGTTCAACGACTGGGAGATGCAGGGAGTGCCCCTGAGACTGGAGGTGGGTCCACGGGACGTAGAAGCCAAAAGTGTTATGCTGGTCAGAAGGGACACCGGACAAAAAATCAAGGTGCCCTTTGAGAAACTCAAGGCCACAGTCAAAAAAGAGCTGGACCGGCTACATGCCCGACTATTCTCCAAGGCCCGGGAAAGTCTGGTTCAGAAAACTGTCAATGCCACACGTATGGGGGAAGTAAAGAAGGCCGTTGAGGACCAGAAATGGGCCCTCGCCCCCTACTGCGGAAACGTGGCATGTGAAGCCAAAATGAAGGTGGAAACGGGGGCCGAGCCGAGATTGATACCTTTCGGCCAGAAACTGCTCAAAGACACCAGGTGCGTGGCATGTGGCGAGGAGGCGACCGACCTTGTCTACTGGGGTAAGTCCTATTAGAATACTGGTGGTGGGTAGATTCCAACCTCCACATCTGGGCCACATGCACCTGCTTAAACAGGCCGCTGAACTGGGAGAGGTCATAGTAGTGGTCGGGTCAGCAGAAAAGAGCAGGGTGACCAACAACCCGTTTTCCTGTCGTGAAAGGCTGGAGATGCTGAAACAAGCCCTTGTGGAAGGGGGTTTTGATTTGTCCAAATTTACCTTAACACCTATTGAGGATACTCACAGTAACGAACTGTGGGTGGCCCGGGTCGAAATGCTTACTCCAAAATTTGATGTGGTTATGACGGGAAATTCACAAGTCGGGGATTTGTTCAGGGCCAAGGGTTATCGGGTTGTGAATCCCCACCAATTAAAACCCAGGGTTTATAACGGAAGTGCGATAAGACGGGCATCCGGCAGAAAAAAAGTTTGGGAGAAGTCGGTGCCCAAGTCAGTAGTGAATTTCATTCACACTCACAAACTGCTCAAAGTTTTTCAAACTGGCTGACCACAATCCATCTGGGGTCTACCCCATAGACTTTGGCACCCAAATGGCCGGCAACGTTCTTGATTTTTACAATGTTGTCACTCAGTTGGTCTTTGCGGGCATGACTCACATCAATGAAAAGCACATCCACTTCCTCAAGCTTGGACCGGATACCCATGAGGTCCTCGGTCGACCTCAAACGGGTGATGCTCACTTTGCTGGACTTGGGGTGACCATACTTTATCTGTGGCGGGTCATAAACCCTTTCTCCAAAATTAAAGGCTGAAGTGAGCCTGTCGAAAAACCTCATGAACTTCCGCTTCATATAAGGAAAGTATAATATACTTTAAAATAGTTATTGGGACATGGATGAAAGGGGGCAGATGACGGCCAGACTTGATGCCCGCAAGGCGGTCCATGCTTTTTTTGAATTAAAAAGGGTGGCTCTGAAGGTTTCAGAGGGCAATCCTCTTGAAAAGAGCATTAAACGCGACTTCCTGGGTCGTATGAACGCTCTGGCCCGGGATACGGAATTGCAGGCCATTGATGCGACTGAAGCCGGACGGAGCGTTGATGCCGTAATCCAAGAAGCCACCAAACATCTGGAAACCCTAAAAAAAGAAACTTTAGGTGGTCTCCCTCTGGAAGGCCCCCTGGGAGTGCCTTATCGGACGGTGGCAGAGGTTATAAAAGGCCTTTGACAAAGGGGATGTAATGAAAGAAATAACCGTGCTCAAAGATTTTTTGCCAGTCGCGATGAAGGAAGGGCTTCAATTTGGCGATGAATTGGTGCTGGCAGTGGTGACTGCCACAAAGCCGGATTTTTACAAACAGGCACCCTTGATACCCGCCGCTGACAAACTGGGGGTAAAAACCATAGTCATTCATACAGGCCAGCATTACGACGAGTTGCTGGGCCACGGTATGAAAGAGTTCAGGCTTGATGAGCGGGTGGCCTTCAATCTCCAGGTGAGAGGGGACCTGCTACAGAAAAGTTACGAGCTGGTGGCCAAAATGGGGTGGGTGGCCCGCCAGTTAAAGGAAAGCTATCCAGATACCACCTTTGTGCCCATGGTCCATGGCGACACTCTGGTGGCCGGGATGGCCCCCATTGGATGGATGTTCGGCAGGGGTGAGAAGGTTGCCCAGAATGAAGCCGGCCTGAGAGGCATGGCTCCAAAAAAATTCTCGGAAAACCCGGAAGAGTATGCGAATCATCAGTGGGAAGGTGAATGGGTAATGGCCCGCCAGGAACCTTTCCCCGAACAATGGGACACCTTCACGGCAGGAGCAGGTTGCGAATTCCACTTCGCCCCCGTGGAGCTTAACAGGAAACACCTGATAACCGAGGGTTATCCCGAAGACAGGATATTCACAGTCGGCAACAGTGTAGTGGATGCTGTGGAAGCCAAAGCCGTGAGGCCTGATGGGGGAGCCTCGGTTTTTGACGAATACCCCGGGCTGGAGGCCTCCGACGCATGGATACGTATGGACATCCACCGCAGGCTCAACCTCACGGAGAAACGGTTCAAAGCCATAGTGGCCGGCACTCTGGAGCTGGTGAAGCAGGGGGAACACGTGGTGTGGGTGGAACTGCCCGGCACCAAATTCGCCCTTGAAACCTACGGCCTGCGGGAGCAGTTGGTCAGAGAGGCCAATGCCCGTCCGAACTTCATGTTCACTCCTCTTTGGAAAGAATATGCCCATGTCATTGAGTTTCTCAAATCCGGCAGGTGTTCCGCCGAACTCACTGACTCTGGCAGTATGCAGGAGGAGCTCAATCATTTGAGAGTGCCCTGTATGACAGTCAGGTTCAACACTGACCGGCCCGAAACTGTGAAGGACGCCAAAAGCAATCTGTTGGTGCCCCCCTTCTCCTCCAGCTTTTTCTCAGGAATGGTGACCCACGTCAGGACCAATCTGCTGGAAACCATGAAAAAAGGCAAACCCCTTTATGGTAGGGAGGTAGCCCCAAAGATAGTCAGGACCCTCAAGGACTTTTACGACCGTGGGGAGCTCAGACTCCTTCGGAGTGTGCCTGATGTGTTGGGCATCTCCAAAGACGACAAGGTCACTTTTCTATAATGTAAATGATAAATACCCGCAGATTGCATGTCTGGAGTGGAAGATACACAGACCACCTCCGATAAGTTGAAGCCCACTCCCGGCAAGATAACTCTTGCAGGAGTTATGATGGTTCTGGGTTTCCTCATGGTTTTAACCTATCACGAATTGGCCAGCCCATTCTCCCTGAAAGCCCTACTATTTCTGGCTCTGGTGGCGGTCCTCGGAGCGGTGGTTATGATGGCGGGTCTGTCGGGGTTGAGTGTGCTTTACACCCTGCCTTTACTGATTTTGACACTGAAATCCCCACTGGCGGTGGGGATTTTCCTCTTCGCAATCATCGGAACAACCACCTCCCGGGCCAAATTTTCCAACCAGATAAAACCCCGGCTCGGAAGTGCCCTTAAGGAGGTTTTCGGTCTGCCTTATCTGTTACTGGTGATACTGTTGGTGGTCCTGCTCTTTCCCCGGATGAATTTGACCATCCCCCGGACTCTTGAAGAGATGGTGGTGGATTTAGGTAGCCCTCTGGTGGAAAGTGCGTTGGGATGTCCCCTTGAAATGACGGGAGATGCCTGCCTGACTTACATGGCCACCGAGGAGATTAGGCAGTATTGCGGAGGGGACCAGACCTGCATAGACCGAACGCTGGCCACCGAGCTTGTCGCCCGGACTACTATACTCAAAACCCAGATGGAAAGCCTGCTACCTGATTTTGACATGCAAAGGTCGCTGAAGAGTCAGGTAGTGGACTGGATGGACTCTTTTGTCAATCAAATGATTTCAGGTATTCAGCCCATCATCAGGGGAGTTATGGCGGCAGGTCTCTTTTTTGGTCTTCACTTTCTGGGTAACTGGGTGTTACTACCCGTTGCTGCCGTGGTGGCCAGGTTGCTGTTGCTGATTTTTGGAGTCACCGGTCTGGTCGAAAAAACCACAGTCCAGACTGACCAGACTGTTTTCAAGGTGTAGATAATTTTTTCTGAAATCAAACTTTGAGCCGGAGGCGACGATCTTCAACTCTGCCCGTGTTCAGATTGACCAGAATTTCCTTGTGTTTGTCGGTTTTGAAGTAGGCGTATGGCACGAAAACCAGTTCCTTGTCCGTATATTTCAGATTGTAGAGTTTGGCCAGTTTCTTGTCGGGCTCAAACTTGTGGGTCAGCATACGTCCCTCAGGAGGCAGGTCCTCAACCACATGCTCCCTGTTTGGCACATCCTCAGGCACTATCAGCCGGGAATAGTAACGGGGGTCGTTCTTGCCCCGCATGTAGGCCAGCTTTTGCCTAATCATTTTGTTAAAGTAAAGTTTGACCTGGCGGGAGTCCAGCCCCACCTGCCGAGCAATCTCTTCCGCAGTCTTGCCCGAATGAGCCAGCATCTGGATGGATATGGGATTGAGGTCAAGCACCAACTGGATGCCCTTGGATCCTAAAAACTCACCATTGATGCCGTCAAAAAGGAACTCCACCGGGCCATCCTTGGAAACCGCATTGACCCTCCAGTATGGCCAATAAACCTTCATCTTGACCAGAAAGTTCTCGCGGTTGAACATCAGGAACCCGCCCAGCTGTTTGCGGGCCAGTTGCTCAGCGGCCTCCAGATTAATGATGGGACGGAGGGAGGGGACACGTTTGCCTCTTTTGGACGGTTCCTCAAGTTGGAGCTCGGTAACAACACCCTCCTGAATAGTTGGAGCGGGAATTCCTTCTTCGGTTTCAGCAGGGAGCTGGGGTCTTTCCAAAGCCAGGGTGCTACGACCCTCATGCTGGGACAGACGGGGTCTAACCTCCACAAAGGTAGTCAAAGTGGTTTCCCTGTCTCCCAGAACAGCCTGGCCCGTCCTCAACTGGCGGATGAACGGCACATCCCACTCTTTTGGCAGGTTGGCAGGCATCCTCTTGCTGACGGCCTTGATGTCGTCCTCAAACACCAGCTGGTGAACGCACATAATGTCCAGCTGGCTGAGGGCCTCGCTGTTCACTGCACTGGGTTGTTGGGTGGCCAGCACCAGAGAGCACCCGGGCTTTCGGCCCTGTTTAACATATTCAATCAGGCTTTCGCTGGCCGCCGTCCGGTGGTCCTTTGGTAACAGGGTGTGAGCCTCGTCTATGAACATCCATACGGGGGGAAAAGATGTGGGCTTTCCCAGAGCCTCTTTACGACTTTCCATCTTCCGTTTGTTAAGGGCTTTACGGGCAATGATTCCAACCACCAAGGCGGCCACTGACTCCTCAAGGAAAGAAATGTCCAACACGGTCACCTGGCCAGCCTTGGCCAGTCTTTCTATAGGAGTAGCCTGATCGCTGAAAACCCCCCACGACCGCGAGGAATTCATGCGGGAGATTATACCCCTGCGGGTCTGTTTGGAAAACCCGTGCTCTTTGCTCTGAAGTTCGGGGTCAGTGTTGATAACCCGGATTACATCATCAACAGTATAATTCTCCCCCGCTTTTTCTATGGCGTGGGTGAGCAAAAGTCCTGCAGGTGAAAAGCCATCCAAGTCAAAAGTGAAGCACCATTCACTCGCCCGCAGTTCGGAGGGCTTGACCGAAAAGAAACCGTCATAACTTTCGCTGGGCAGGTCCTTTGCCCCTACCGGAACCATCACTTTCACATTGTTGAACCCGCGGGGGTCCAGCCCAAACTCCTTAAGGAGTTCAATCTCCTTATCCTGTTTGTTAGCCTGCCTCATGCTCCAGAAAACCCCAATTGGATCAATGACTATGGTAGCCACGGCGTCATTTTTCATGGCCAGTTCTTCCACCAGCACACCCATGGAGTAACTTTTACCGGAGCCACGCGCACCGCAGATGAAAATAACGTGGGGTTTGAGGGAATCAATCAAAAGTTGTTTGCCTTCCGGGGTTTTGCCCAGATACATGGTTTTGTCAAGGCCATATTTTCTGGTCAGACTGCCACCCCGCCCGAACACCACTGTCACATAATGCAAAGTGACTTCTCATATTTATTCAGTAGGTTTTAATAAGGTCTAAAACATGGGTTAGAGTGTTGATGGAAAAGCTGGTGGCGGACGTCAGGGGGCAACTGGCCCGGCATACCGGGGTGCCTGAAGAGCAGATTTTCTTTGACTCTGGCAGGTTTGGGGACTTTTCCTCCATGTTACCCATTCGGCTGGCTAAAGCCAAGGGGGCCGACCCCCAACAAATGGCTGTCGGGCTGGCGGAGAAAATCAAGGTTTCGGGAGTTGAAGCCCGGGGGGAACAGGGTTTCCTGAATTTCTACCTCACCGACAAAGCCCTGGTCCATAACCTTGAACACCTTGAAGACTTCGGGCAGAAAGGCACGATGGTTATTGATTATTCCTCCCCCAATATTGCCAAACCGTTTTCGGTCGGGCACCTTAGGAGCACTATTATCGGCGAATCCCTTCGGAGAATATTCACTCTGTTGGGATGGAAAGTTCACGGCATTAACTTCATCGGGGATTGGGGCACCCAGTTCGGCAAACTCATCACGGCCTACCAAATATGGGGTAAGGGAGAAGTGAATGGCATCAAAGACATGTTTGATTTGTATGTAAAGTTCCACGTTGCGGCTGAGACGGAGCCCAAACTTGAAGAACTGGCCCGTGAATGGTTCAGAAAGCTGGAAGAGGGTGACGAGGAAGCTGTATCCATCTGGGACAAGTTCCGTGAAAAAAGTCTGGAAGAGTTCCAAAAATTTTACCACAAACTGGACATTTCCCATCTGGAAGACGGAAGTGAAAGCAAATTTGTGAAGAAGGCGGTTGAACTGGTGGACGACTTATGGCAGAGAGAAGTAGCAGAAGAAGACCAAGGAGCCATCGTCATCAAAACCTCCACAGATGTGCCCCTGCTACTCCGCAAGCAGGACGGGACCACTATATATGCTGCCCGTGACCTGGCTTCGGCCATCTGGAGAACCCAGCAATTCAGGCCGGACCTTCTGCTTTATGTGGTTGGAAATGACCAGAAACTGCATTTCAAGCTACTTTTTGAAGGCCTCAAAAAGTGTGGAATCAACACCCCGGCGGAACACATCAACTTTGGCATGGTGAGCCTGCCGGAAGGTAAGATGAGCACCCGTAAAGGCAGGGTGGTTTTTCTGGAGGATGTGCTGGAGGAGGCCTGGCACAGAGTCGGGGAAGTCATGGGCAACCGTGAGGGGGTGAGTGAAGAAGATAGATGGAAGCTGGCCATCGGTGCTGTAAAATTTGCAGACCTGAAAACCCACCGAACCCGTGATGTGATATTCACTTGGGACATGGTGCGTATGGAAGGTGAAACAGGACCTTACGTTCAATACGCTACTGTCAGGGCCAAAAGAATTGCTGAAAAGTTCGGGAAAGGGAAAGTGAATGAAAAGGAGTGGGGTGACGAAGAACGAAAATTGGCCAGACAGCTTGTGAACTTCCGTATGAACCTGTTGGATGCTGCAGCACAACGACGTCCGGACCTGATAGCCAAATGGTTGCTGGTCACCACTAAAACCTTCAATGATTATTATGAAAGATGCAGAATGGAAGGTAGTGAGCACCGCGTCTGGCTGGCCAACCGGGTGGCTGAAGCTTTGAGCCGTGGCCTTAATTTGATGGGCATTGACGTGCCTGCCCGTATGTAGGTGACGAAATCAGTTTTAAAACTCTCATCACAGGTCAGAGGGTGTTCACTTCATCACATAAAATATGTGAGTTCTGAGTTTTAAAGACCTCCGAAAATGCTATTAAGGTTGGGTATTTAGTCTGGATGTCAGACGCTGAAAAATGGGGGGAAGCCCGGAAAACGGAGTTGCCTGTCGTTCTTAAGACGGGCGGAGAAAAATTGTCAGTATATCTGGACCTGCCTGTCAAAATAGAGGACCTGACCCAATCACCCCTTAGGGAAGCGGATATTAAGGTGAAAGTCGGCGAAGAGGGGAAAGTGTTGGCGGAATGGAAAGTGAGATACAGCCCAACCACGACGTACAGAGACATCTTCAACTTCAACATAATTAAGATGAATAAAGACGTTGTGAATAATGTGAATAAATACCGCAAAGACCGAAAACTAAACTCTCTTAAGGAAAATGAGATACAGAGTGAGATCATAAGAAGTTTTCACAACAGTTACCGAGAAGTTGTGTTGGAGCGTTCTACTTAATACTTAACATGATAATCTTGTCGCCGATTTTAAATTTGTTTTGACCGCCGGTGTAAACCACCTCGTCAGCACCCACCCTTTCCCGGAATTCACTTTCAAACTGTTTCACGGCTTTCAACAGACAGGCATCCCCTGATAGTTTCAGCCGAATGCGGTCGCTGGCCTTGAGACCCTGCTGTTTCCTGAACATCTGCACCCGGCGGGCCACCTCACGCATGTCGCCCTGAAGCAGGTGCTCCTCACCGGGCCGGTCATTCACCCAGACCTTGAAGTCATCACAGGTCAGTTCAACCAGCTCCGGACCGCAGGCGTCATCTTTGGCGAATTCGCACTTGCAGGCCCCGGTCAGAGTCTGGATGACGCGGTTAAAGTCCCCTCCCACGGTGTGACGCACCTCAGGCAGAGGCACCTTCATACTGAGGTTCTGTTCGTCCCGGCGGGCCAGGACGGCCTCAACAACCTTTAGAGCCCCGGAAAAGCCGGTTTCAAGGGCGGGTTTGATGAGGCTCCGGTCAGCCTCCGGATAAGCCTCAAGATAAACACTGGTCTGGCCCCCGAACTTGGTGCTGTAGGTTTCATACATTTCCTCAGTTATGAATGGCAGGAATGGGGCCATAAGCCTCATGAGGGCGTGCTGAGCCTGTTGAAGCACCCAGACCGGGGTGGCATCCCCCTTCTTGACCCGCTCCTTGGCCAGCTTCATGTAGATTCGACTCAGGTCTTCAACCAGAAAGTCCCTGAAAAGTTTCATGGCTTTGTTCAGATTGTAGGTTTCAAAATTTTGACGGAAGTCGCGTAACGTGGAGTGAAGCCTGCTGAGCAACCACTTGTCTTCAATCTCAAGTTGACCTTTTTCTGGTTCAAGCTCTACATATTTCACTAAGTATGTGTTCAGGTTTCTCCAGACGTTGAGCATCTGATTCACATTTTTTTTGGCACGGTCGGGCTGATATTTGAAGGACTCCCACGGCACTGCTTCGGAAAGAATATAGAACCTGAGCACGTCGGGCCCCAAATCCCCGAGGGCCTGACGGGCGGTTATGAAGTTTCCTTTGCTCTTGCTCATCTTCTCCCCTTTGGCATCCACGACCCATCCATGCATATTCACAGTTTGGTAAGGTGCCTTGCCGAAGAGGGCCACGCTCATGGCCAGAAGATAATAGAACCATCCACGGATATGGTCCTGTCCCTCCTCCACCCACTCAGTGGGAAAGAAGGCTTTGAAGTTGGACTTGTCTTTAGGATAACCCAGAACGGCGAAGCTGGCGGCTCCGGAATCAAACCATACATCCAGCACATCACTGATGCGGGACATTTTTTCACCGCACTCAGGACAGGAAAACTGCAGAGAGTCAACCTTGTCCCGGTGAAGGTCGGTAAGCTGTTGGCCTGTCAGCTTCTCCAGCTCCTTTGCCCCAGAAACTACCGTTAGGTGGCCTTTCGGGCACTTCCAGACGGGCATGGGAATGTTCCAGTATCTCTGGCGACTGATAGTCCATTCCTTGGCGTTGGCCACCCAGTCCAGCATGCGTTGCTTTGCGAAGTCCGGTTGCCAGGTCACACCTTCAACAGCCTTAAGCAGGTCCTGTTTGAAGTTCGGCACATCTATAACCCACTGCTCGGTCATGCGGAATATAAGGGGAGCCTTGCATCTCCAGCAGACAGGATATCTGTGAACGACCTTTTGTGAATGAAACAATTTCCCGGTGGATTTCAGATATTCCACAATATCCGAATTGGCTCTCTTCACATTTTTCCCTTTGAAATTTTCAACATCATCAGTGAACGAACCTGTTTCATTAACCGGGCTGAGAGCAGGAAGTGAATAAACTTTACCCAACTCAAAATCTTCAGGTCCGTGTCCGGGAGCACAGTGAACGATGCCGGTTCCGTCATCAAGGTTTGTAAAATGTTCAACCAACGTTTCCTCTTCCACCTCCTTCTTGGCGGCCACCTTTCCGGCCACCTTCTGTTTCAGGATGGGGACGCTCAGATAAACCTGGCGGGCAACGGGCGATGGGTCAAGGGTTTGTTGGGCCTTGCAGGGGATGAGGGGGGCATAGGTGGTGCCCTTTAGTTTTTTCCCGGGGAAAGTTTCTTTCACCTCATACTTGAAACCCAGCTCGTCCAACAGGGGCAGGCGGTCACGGGCCAGCACCAGGTCAATGGCTTCCCCCTCAACGGAAATCCGAACATATTCTGCGTCGCCCCGGACCACCAGGGCCACATTGCCCGGCAGGGTCCATGGAGTGGTGGTCCAAACCAAAAAGGCGAACGTCCCGTTCTTGGCGGGGAATTTGACCAGCACGCTGGGGTCTTCAAGGTCGCGGTATTCATCTGTAACCTCGTAGCCACTAAGAACGGTCTGGCAGTGGGGGCACCAGTGAAAGGGTTGCTGGGAGGTTTTGAGCTTGCCCTGCTTCCAGAGCTCAGCCACCGCCCACCAGGCGGAGTCCATGTAATCAAAGTCAAGGGTATAATATGGCCGTTCCCAGCCAAACCAAATACCCGTCTGGCGGTAGAAGTCCATCCAGATATCCACGTTTGCCGTGGCGAACTGGCGACATGCCTCCATGAATTTGGGGACACCGATGCGGCTTTCAATATCGTCCTTGGACTTTACACCCATCTGTTGTTCTATTTTGTTTTCAATAGGCAGACCATGGCAGTCAAAGCCGGGTTTTATCCAGAGACGGCGACCCTGCATGCTACGCATTTTGAGCAGGGCATCTTTGAAGGCCAGCCCCCGGACGTGACCCATGTGTGGCTCGGCGTTCGGGTAAGGGGGGCCGTCAAGCAACCAGTAGGCGTTCTGACCCTGAGTCTGAACCTTTTTTATCAAACCGTGCTTCTCCCACTTCCGCTGGACTTCCACAGAGCCTGTAGGTCCTGCGGGATTTAATAGGTTTCTGTAACTGCCTTAAACCCCCCCGCTGTGAGGTCCAAGTGACATCTCTCCTGATAAAAAATGCGGATTGGGTGCTAACGCCCCACCAGATGCTTAAAGGGACTTCAATCTATATTGAACCAGCTCCTTGAAGACCTGCGACCCGCGCACCAACCACCAGATGCTTAAAGGGACTTCAATCTATATTGAAGACAACCGCATAATTGAATTCAGAAAGCAGGAGGCCGATCACATAATTGACGCCTCTGGCCACCTGGTGATGCCCGGCCTGGTCAATATGCACACCCACGTGCCCATGACTTTCCTGAGAGGGGTTGCGGAGGACCGCCCCCTTCAAGACTGGCTGTCTCAGGTGGTGTGGCCCAGAGAGGCCAAGTCATTCACAATCTATTGTATGCCGCCAAAGGAAGTGATGTGGCATACACTGTCGTAAACGGGGAAGTGGTAGCTAAACAGGGCCGGTGTTTGCAGGTGGATATCAGTGAGGTTTTCACCCGTCTGATCAAAGAGATGGAAAAACGTGGAGTCCTTTAGTGATTGCCCGGCGTATTGCCAGGGTTCCCGGCAGAAAACCCCAAAACGCCAGCAGAGCCAGTCCAGGGTTACCCGTTATTATGTCAAAAATCTCAAAACACAGGAAGATTGTGGCATAAACCGCTAAAACCTTCCATTGAGCCTGAAAACTAAGTTTCCATGTGGATTTCCAGAGATGGCGGTGGCGGTATGTGAAAATCCACGGAAACGGCAACAGCCTCATCAGCAGGAATGAAGGGAATATCACCAGAAACATGGCGGGAGCCCAGAAAATAGACAGAAGGGAAATTCCTGCAAACAGAGCTATGATGACAGTCAATGCCAGACTGGAAAACATCATGAAGGTCAGATAATCCTTGAGAAGTCTGGCAGGAGAACTCCTGAAATCCATGGATATTTGAGCTGACACATAAAGGAAGGTTAACAGGAAAAAGGGGTAAAAAATTTCGTGAACGCCTATGTAAAGACCTGCGTAGAGCACAGCAAACCCAAAAGTGAATGGAAGCATGCGGTCAAATGAAAACTCCACATAATCACGCAAATTCATCTTCTCCCCCCCATCATACCGGACATGTTCATGGCCTTGAGTTTTTTCATGTCCATACCTCTCATACCTTTAGGCAGTTTGCCTTTCTTAAGTTTGCCCATCATCTGCTTCATGGTCATGAATTCCTTAATGAGGGCTTTTACCTCCCGCGCCTCACACCCACTACCGCGGGCTATGCGTTCAATCCGGGATTGTGAAAGAATATCCGGATGTTGACGCTCTCTGGCGGTCATGCTGTCTATAATGACTTTGTATTTTTTCAGCTTGGTTTTAAGGTCACCTACGGTCTTCGGGTCCAGGTCAGTCAGGCCCATCATTTGCAACACTTTTTCAACCGGGCCCAGCTTGGACAGGCCCTCCAGTTGTTTGTAGAAAGTCAGCATGTTCAGGTCTGATAGGTCGTCCATAGAAAGCTGGAGCTCCGCATCCTGAACCTGTTCCATCAGACCCTTAAGGTCACCCCATCCCAACAGGCGGGAAACAAAGCTTTTGGGCTCAAATACTTCAAGGTCCTGAAGACGTTCCCCCGACCCCACAAACTTGACAGGAACCCCCGCTTTGGCGCATGCCGACAGGGCACCCCCCCCTTTAGCTGACCCGTCCATGCGGGTGATAATAACTCCCGTAAGTAGTTCCTTCATGGCTTCTGCCTGGGAACCTGCAACGTGACCCATCTCAGCAGGCACCACCAGAAGCACCTCCGAGGGTCTGACCTTTTCAATCACCCGGCGGAGGGTATTCATCATGGTTTCATCCAGAACATCCCGTCCGGCGGTATCCACAATCATGGAACCTTCAGTCAGCTCACGGGTAACAGACAATCCCAACGGGGCAACTGCCTGTTTGAGCTGGTCAAATGCCGCGGGCCTGTCCCGGTCCAGACAGACCATGTCCATAGCCACTCCTTTTCTTTTGAACCAGTTACCCAGCTTGGCTGCGGTGGTGGTCTTGCCCGACCCGAAAACCCCTGCCAGCACTACTTTAACCGGTTTTTCAAGGCTGATGTTGGAGGCCTCCGTCCCCTTACCCAACACCTCCACCAGTTCATCATAAACCACTCTCAGCACATGTTCTTTGAGAGTCATGCCCGGCAGGGGTTTTCCCCCATGTAAAACTCTGTTCCGGATGGTCCTGCTCATGTCCGCAACCGTCCGGACATCAACATCACTGGAGATAAGCACCCTCTGCAGTTCTTTGATGAGCAGGTCAATCTCTTTTTCGCTTATAGCGGTCTTGGAAACAAATGAACGAAAAGCATCCCGGAGCCGTTTGCCGATATCCCCTATCACACCATCCCCCCGTCGCGGGCCTTAAAATGCTTACCTAAAAAAGACAAAGGCTCCCACAAAGGCCAGCAACACACCCACCACCAGCAGGGTCCGGAAACGATAGGGTTGGACCTGGGAGGCCATGTCCATGTAGGCTTCAATTTTATTCAGGCGGGTTAGTTGGGCATGTATGTCCCGGAGGGCAACCACAGCTTCATCATATCTCCCTTGACTCATCAGGGCCATCGCGGCATCCTGTTGCTGGGCCAAAAGAGTACGGTCACTTGCACTAAGAAGAGCCAGACCTTCCTCCAACTGCTGAACCAGTATCTGGGCTTCATAGGGAGCTGGGAAAGTCACCGTGACCTTGAAGTTAGCTTCCTTGTATTTGTGCGGGTAGTCCTGGGGATACGCTTTCACTTTAACCTCATGCGTTCCCGAAACCGCAGTCTGGAAATTCACAAAAATCGCTGCCGTTTTTTCGGCAGGTAAAGCACGTTCATAAGTTTTGACAGTCAGGTTAGTGTCAAATTCAAAAATATAGTTTCCGGAATGGTTGGCAGTGGTCAGGTTGAAGGTAAAGGTCGGGGTCTGCTGAGGCAATATCTGATAGGCCTGATCCTCAACTAACAGGATAGGGGTAACCTCTTTGCCGATCACCAGTATAGAGATACACTTGGGTTTTTTGGTGAGCAGGCGGACAGACCTGACGCAGAACTCATACTCCCCTGCTTTGGTGGCTGAAACCGTAACATCAACGGAATCGCGGGGGTCCAGCTCCACATCAGCATGACTGGCCCTCAAATCGGAGTTGATGAGGTAAGCGTCACCAACCGTGCCCACATTCCAGATGGTGACCATACCCTGAACTTCCCGGTCAACCAGGTCCAGCTCAAGTACCAGAGGGCTGACGTCAAATTCGTAAGTCTCCTCATCAGTCTGAACAACTCGGAGGTTGGCTGAAGCTATCACCTGGGTTTCCCCCTGTTCAAGTCGGGTAAGCTGGAAAGTCACTGTAGCCTGGCGACCGGCGACAGCCTCTTGGGCAAAAATCTGCACCGGGACGCTCTTGACATCCCAGCCTTCAAAAGAAAGGCTTTGGGTGGTGAAATTTATAGTAAGCCAGTCAGGCAGACTACTGCCCAGCACCGACAAATTCAGGTCCATTCTGGAGCCTTCATTGGAAAACAGAAGACTGGCCTTGATAGGAACATGACGGGAAACCCCGCCCTCAACCCGGAGAGTTCCGCTCAGAGGTAGATAAAAAATCCCTGGTGAAACCGAGGCGGAAATCTGATTAGACATCAGAACATCAACGGGAAAGTTCTTCTCAAAAAGCTGGTAAAAGGGCTGTCTCAAATTCAGCCTAAAGAAGGCATCCGAGGGCGTATCGTATGGGAGGGTGATGGCGGGAATGCCGGAAACTCCCGTGAGGGTGCTGGCTCCGGAAACCAACCACCAGCTGTATGAATAAACCGGAAGACGGTCTCCGTATTCATCATATACCCCCAAGATGGGTAGTTCATAACTGTTGCCGGGCATCACTTCAAACGGCACCGAGGCGGTTACATCCAAAATGCGACCGTAAATATCAACAGGCAGTGTAAAATTGGCAGTTTTCAGATATTGGCCTGATGCCTGACAGACTAAGTTATACCTGCCAGGGGTCAGCTTGCCCACCATCAGACTCATGCCGGAGAGCGTGGCCCGGTCATTTAACCCCACTAGGGTAGATGACACACTGAAACCACCCAGACTACAGGTTACCTTGGAATTCGGAAAACCCTGGTCCAGCTGTTCTGAAAGATAAGTCAGTTCAAGTTTTATGGGCTGGATGTTACAGATAGGACTGGCCAGCCCGACTCCTGTGGTGCCTCTGTAATAGCAGGGTATGGGTCCTCCTTCTGTGGCTGCGGTCAATTGGGTGTCATAGATAGTATGAAGCAGGATGGACACATTCACCGGCAGGCGATTGCCCTGCTGGAGAGTGAAGTTAAGCCAACGGGGCCCATAGGTGGTGCTAGGGGTGAAAGTGTAAGTCAGCGAGTTGATTACGGTTGAACCCGAAGACTGCACACTCTGGGTGTAGCCGTCCTGCCGGCGGGTCAGGGTGAGTCGCTTAAGGGGGTCAAAGATCTCTCCCGTAACCTGCTTGACCTCATTCCAGTCATAACTATCCACAGTGAAGGTCAGAGTGTGTTCAGGCATCCTGTCAGTCCAGGCCTCATAAATAAAGTGGTTGGACGTGGAAGTTGTGAGTTTAGTGATGTTGGGCAAGACTCCGGGATGGTTGGGACCCAGCTGGACCCCCGTCAGGCTGGTCAGGCTTGAAATGCTTCCGCATTTGAGGGTGCCACTCTTTACTACACCACACATGAAGTCGCCGGTATCCCCTTTCACAATTTCACCCAGCTTCCTTTCATTACAAGCTGTCTGGGCTCCACACTTGGTGTAACAGGTGGATGCCCATCCCCAACTCAGCTCTCCGGACTTGCCGGTGCCGTAGTCAGTACAACAGTCCTTGCAGTTTGATGGAGTTTCGCGAAGGCTGTAATCACAAGTGCCATTACCGCAGATGTTGGTGCATATACCCCCAAAGGCATAACGATAGGTACCGGTGGTGGTGTAGCCGTCCAGGGCCACCGAGCCTTGGGTGATTTGCTGGCAGACGATCACACTTCCTTGTCCCTGGCGACCACCTGCCGGGTTCGGGTTGGTCCACTCCTTGCAATCGGTGTTATCGTAACAGGCTCCCAAAGGTGGGGAGGTGGCGGTGTTGGAAAGAGTTATTTTACCTTCGGTTGGGTAGGTGGACTGAAGGACGGTATCGCAGGTTCCGAGACCATCCACGTTCAACTTGAACATGCTGGATAGGGTAATGCCACGGTCGTTGATTAGCTCCACATAGACCATGCCACCCTCCGACGGAAAATAGTTCCGAGTGGCTGGCAGGAAGGTCACGCGTTCTGGACCAGAAACATGCGCTATGTATTTGCCGGGGGTGGTAATGGGATTAGAGAAAGTGAAAACCGAACTGTAACTACTTCCTCCATAAACTATTCTGAATTGGGTGATGACATCTTCAGGCTGGGTCACCAGAGCATCAATGGCATCCTGCCTGACCTCAAATCCCAAAAAGTAACCCTCGCAGGCCGAGGTGGAATATGAGCAGGAGTTGGGCGTGCATCCGGTCCAAACAGCGTTTTCAAGGTCTGAGATCTGAGCCCAATCGTTGCTCAGAATGGTGCCGAAATAAACCCCCTCAAGGTCGGGGTCGGAACAGACGTGGCGGGAGACAGAACAGAAGGGGTCTTTATCCGTTCCCTCTTCAGGAAGATAGTTCCGGCAGTCTGCATCCACAACACAGGGGCGACCCGCGTCACAACCTCCGGGGTTATTAAGCTGAACAGTAACCTTACTTTCAATAACAGTAGTGCCGGAAGGGTAAGTGTAAGACCCACCATCCAGACCCCTGAAACCGAATTTGAATTTAAAAGTGGCTAAGTTGTCGGTTATTTTGGCCAGTTCGGGAATGAACTTCAAAGGCAGACTGCCACCATCCGCGGTGCAGAATTTCCACCACACCTGTTGCTGGGGATCGTTGGCAGTCCGGATGGCCACGACATCCTGGGGGGTGATGGTCAGACTCTGGCCCGCAAGGATGACCTGATTGCCGGCAATCAGGGGGTGGCTACCGGTGGCCAGGGTAAGGGTGCACCTCCCCATCTCGCAATGGGGGTCAAAGGGAAGTATGAAACAGGTATCGTAGGCCTGACAATCATCCAGAGTTTCCAAAGTCTGGCCGGCCTGGCTGAAGGTCATGCCAAATGAGTCTTTGAGACCTGACCTGGCCTGGCACCATTCTGTGCAGTCCGTCCGGCCAACCTGCACACCGTCACACTCAGGCCAGGCCCCGCAAGATGAGCTACAGATGGTGCTCCCGAAGGAAATACCACACAAGGGATGGTCACTGCCCCATCGGGTGTAGTAATCGGCGTACGAGCATTTGCTGGCGATTGGTTTCTCACAGCAGTCCCGGCAAGTCAGGTAGGACTCCCATTCATTACACTGGGTCCAATCGTTAGAGGTTCCCCCTCCAAAATCCAGATATAAATTATCAATCTGTTCGGGGTAGGTTGCTCTGATAACCCCCGCCAGGCGAAGCTTGGCGTAAAGGGTCAGGGCGGTGTCGTAGCAGGTCAGATAACAGGTATCATCCACGGAACGGCAGGATGACTTGATGTCTCCGCTACCACGGTCATTTCCGTCACAGACAATATCCAAAGGTGTGGCGGGGCGGTTCCAGTCCCATAGGGGTATCCCATCAGTTCCAATTTTCAGGAGATTGGTCAGATAATCACCGGCCTCACACTTATTTGAGGGTTTGACAGATGTTGCCTTGCATGTTCCGGGGTTGGGCATCTCCAAAATATATGAATTCGTTTCTAAGGTGGGATTAACATCACAAAAACCAATACAGTATTTGGAATCATAACAGGACAGATATTGGTCGTTGTATATTAGGTCAAAACTAAAAGTCTGGGAATTGCCTGTGTAGGTACTACCCTTTTCAACACGCAGGACCGGAGCCCAGGTGCAACTCACATTCACATTACAGGTGGTGTCCGTTGACCTGCCGTCACGGCAATATTCAACCAGAGTTTCCCGGCCTCCCGTTCTGGTTTCTGAGACATCAAAAACACTCCCCGTGTCTGAGAAGGAAAGAGTGAATTTACGGAGGGGGTCATCCGCCATTATCGTGCAGGACAGTTTTCCGGTACTGTCAAAATCAAGCCCATAAGTAAAGGTGAAATTTCTTCCCAAATTGCCCTGGGGCGTATATTCCTCATCCATCCTGGGAGGTAGGCCGGGCCAGACCGGTGCATTCAGCACTATGTGATAGGTTGCATCCATATTCTGAACAACTATGCCGGAGTTTGAACTTTCAGCAGGAGTAAAATAAGGCAACCAGGCGTAACCCAGAGTTGGGGAAACATGAGTACATCTCCAACCGGATAATGGGCCGGGAAAGGTAGTATCTTGGCTGTTCTCATCGCATACCTGCTTTTCTAAGGATTTATGACCCAAACAAGTGCCCTGTGGCCAGCCAGCATTTATGTTTTCGCCAGCCTTAACTTCATCATCATAGACTATTTTGTTGGGTTCAAAGTGAAGGTAATAAGAGTCCGGGGCGGTTCCGTGATACCAGAAGCCACCGCAGGCTTCACAAACCGCCTGTTTGTTTTCGCCCCATTCACTTTCAGCGGACGCGCAGGTAATGCCCGATCCAAAGCAAAGTCCGGGTGAGCCCAGACATGCACCCAGGCACTGGCTGGAAGTGGTGCAAGCCAGACCGGTATCCCAGTTGTCTTTATTCAGGGTAAGGGTTTCGGCAGGAAGGGTTGGAAAAATATAAGTAACGGTGTCCTGTTTGTTACGGGGCCCGCGGAGCTGGCAGGTGGCGGTGAGCTGGGCGCCGTCCAGGTTGGCGACCACCGCTTTCATGGCGGGTTTGCTCAGACTGATGGATGCGGTGCCGGAAAGGGGCACCTCCTTGCCAGTGAGCCCGGAAAGCGTGTTACCATTAAGGGTGATGTCACAAACCAAAGTATAATCTTCGTTGGCAAGTCCGTAGCCCGCAGTCATGGAAGGGTCGAATTTCAGCTGGCAGGTGTCTGAGTTGTCGGCGTTGCAGTCAAGGGCCATGCCCAGGGAGGTCACCCGTGGCTCGGCGGTCCAGAAGTAGGTGGTGCCTGAGTTCCTACAAGTAAATATATATTTGCCATTCACGGTCACCTTGTAAGTTGGAATAATAAAGTTACAGTCAAAATTAATGTCGCTTGTCGTGCTAACGGTTCTGTCTCCTGTTTTGCCGTCACACACACCCGCGGTGTAAGTGCAAGTGGTGCATAACGCTTCACAATCATACTTGCATCTTGCGAGACAGGCGGTATCAATAGCCCCCTCATGTTCACATGAAATGTAACAACCGTTTTTACAGGTTTGGTAACAGCTACTGCTATAAGTGCAAACTTCTGAACTTGCCGGCACCTTGCTTGTGGAAGTGCAGACCAGATAATCCTTGGTGCCAAACTCCCCTGCACATCCGCCATCATAAACAAAAGCATCAAGCTGACCAGTTTGGCCAAAGTCGGGGTCCAGCCGACTGTAGTCAAAAACGCCCAAAACTTCGGGGCTGGTGGTGGAGCTTATCCAAACGCCTGAAGCATCAGTTTCACACGATGTCTGGTCAGTGTCCGGGCTTTTTACCAACTGTAATCTGCCAACGCCGGAAGAAGTGTCACAGTAAAAGTCCCATTTGTCGATGGAAGTTTTCACCGTGGATCCGAAGCCACATTTAGAAGTGTCGGCCTTGCACCGGGCACCCTGATAGGATGCAAAAGCATCTTTGGTGAAACTGGTGGGCAGACTCTTTAAGTATACCTTATCACCGTCAACGCAAAGAGTGGCTCCTTCTTTGGTCATGAAAGTATTGAGGGTGCCCTTAGTTTCATACAACCACGAATTTTGAGTGGATGCATAACGAGCATAGTCTGTGAAAGTCCCAGTTATCAGATCAGAGCATAAACCACCCCCCAGATAGATGGGTTCCCCCACAAAAGGCCAAACGGCCAGATACTGGTTATCGCCGACACAGAAGCTTCCTACAGACGGCCTCCCCAGCTCATTGACGAACTCCTTACCAAAAACCTTACAGTCAGCCGTTGTTTTACACGTTCGCAACCCCCAGGAAGGTTGCTTGGTTGTTGCGGAGTAGTGACTTTCGAAGCGG
>OMKS01000974.1_pt1 | contig 26313 bp, 16 predicted proteins | sample 1674721 | NCBI WGS metagenome assembly OMKS01 (sample SAMN06264996, study PRJEB25208) | sediment metagenome | isolation source: hot spring sediment | place: USA: California | collected 2014-09-02 | reverse complement strand
GAAGACGGCATACGAGATCTAGTACGGTCTCGTGGGCTCGGAGATGTGTATAAGAGACAGTCCTACCCCCCCGCCGCCCGCCTCGGAGCCCTCTCCGACAGCGTTGCCCACCCTCGACGACCTCGTCTACCTGGCGATTATCTGGCACCAGCACCAGCCCGTCTACTACCGGGACCCGGCCACTGGCGTCTACGCCAAGCCGTGGGTGCGCGTCCACGCCGCCAAGGATTACTATGACATGGCCGCCATGCTCCTGGATTATCCGGACGTTCACGTCACTTTCAACCTCACCCCCAGCCTGATCCGCCAGTTGGACGATTTCGCCGCCGGGGCCACCGACGCCTACTGGGAGATGACGATCGTGCCCGCCGAGGAGTTGACCGACGAGCAAAAGCGGTTCATCCTGCGCTACTTTTTCGACATCAACCCCAGGATCGTGGCCCGCTTCCCCCGCTACGTCGAGCTGCAGGGGATGCGGACCGGGGCCGGCGAGGCCGAGATCGAGGCGGCGCTGGCGAGCTGGACCGCGCAGGATTACCGTGACCTGCAGGTCCTCTTCAACCTGGGTTGGACGGACCCCGACTTTTTGGCGCAGGAGCCCCTGGCCTCCCTCGTCGCTCGGGGACGGGATTTCAGCGAGGCGGACAAGGCGATCGTCCTGGACGAGCACCTGCGCATCCTCCAGGAGGTGATCCCGCTCCACCGGGAGATGCAGGAGAGCGGCCAGATCGAGGTGACGATGACCCCCTTCGCGCACCCCATCCTGCCGCTGCTGGTGGACACCAACCTGGCGAAAGTGGCCCTCCCCTCGGCCGAGCTGCCCGTCCCGCCCTTCCGCTACGGTCAGGACGCGGTCGCCCAGGTCGAGCGCGGGGTGGCGATGTACCGCGACCACTTTGGCGCCGACCCGCGCGGCATGTGGCCGGCCGAAGGCGCCGTCGCCCAGGTCATCGTCAACATGGTGGGCCGGGCCGGTATCCGCTGGATCGCCTCCGACGAGGGCGTGCTGGCCAAGTCGCTGGGCATGGACTCCTTCGCCCGCAGCGTGGGCGACGTGGTGCAGGAGGCCGATGCCCTCTACCGGCCCTACACCGTCGTGGGGGCGGACGGCATCCCCGTCGCCATCCTCTTCCGCGACGTCGTCATCTCGGACAAGGTCGGCTTTACCTACTCCGGGCAGCCCGGCGCCGCGGCCGCCGCCGATTTCGTCGCCCGCATCCACGCCATCCGCGAGCAGCTCGAGGCTCAGGGGGCGGATGGGCCTAACCTGGTGACCGTCATCCTGGATGGGGAGAACGCCTGGGAGTATTACGAGAACGACGGCAAAGAGTTTCTCCACACCCTCTACCAACTCCTCTCGGCGGACGACTCCATTGTCACCGTGACCCCTGTCGAGTACCTGGCGCTGTTCCCGGAGGAGCCGAGCCACCAGATTGACGATCTATGGCCCGGCTCCTGGATCAGTCACGATTTTTCCACCTGGATCGGCGAGGATGAGGAGAATCGGGGTTGGGATTACCTGCGCCAGGTGCGGGAGGTGCTGCACAAGCACGAGACCGGCGTCCGCACGCCGCCCAGCCCGGAGGCGCTGGAGGAGGCGCTGACGCTGATGTACATTGCCGAGGGGTCCGACTGGTTCTGGTGGTACGGCGCGGACCAGGACTCGGGCGCCGACGAGGATTTCGACCGCCAATACCGGGACACTCTCAAGCAAGTGTTGATCGCGCTGGACGAGGAGGTTCCGGACTGGCTGAGCGTGCCGATCATCGCCCAGGCCCCGGAAGCGGCGGAGCAGGCCGCCACGGGCCTGATCTCGCCCACGATTGACGGCCTGGTCGCCGAGGGGGAGTGGGATGCCGCCGGGTCCTATCGTGCCGCCGGCGGCGCGATGGCGGCCGGCAGCCTGCCCCTGGAGCGGCTCTACTATGGTTTCGATGCCCAGAACCTCTACCTGCGGGTTGATGGGGCCTTCGACTGGGGCGCGCTGACGACCTGCGGCGGGAACCCGAACTGTCGCTCCACCGTCGGCTTTTACTTTCAGCCGCCGGGGGGCTGGCTGCCCAGCGCCTTCTCCCGCTGGGGCAAGTCGGAGACCTACCTTGGCTTTGGCGCTATGCGGCTGGTGGAGGCGACCTTTGGCAACAACGCCGAGCTGGTCGGTGTGACCCTCTCCGTCTTCGATGGGGAGACCTGGACGGCCGAGGAGACGGGCGAGATTCCCCTGGCGGTCGAGGGCGCCGTACTGGAGATGGCCCTGCCATTGAACGTCCTGGCTCCGTCGGTCGCCAGCGATGGGACGGCGATTGACAGCGGCGACCGCATACAGATGCGCCTCGTTTTTAGCCAGGGTACCGACGAGGTCCAGAGCGACCGGCAGGTGCTGCCCACCGGCGGCCCGGCCCGTGTCGTGGTACCGGACCTGGGGCTGACCACCGAGGTGCTGAAGGTGACCGATCCCGAGGGCGACGATTACGGCCCCGGCACCTACACCTATCCCACCGACGCTGTCTTTCAGCCCGGTGCCTTCGACATCACCTCCTTCAGCGTGGGGCACGACGAGATGAACATCGTCTTCCGGCTCACGCTGCGCGGCCCGCTGCAGAACGTGTGGAACTCGCCCAACGGCGTCTCGGTCCAGACGGTGGATATTTACATAGATAAGGATGGCCCGGAGGGCGGCGAGCGGCTGCTCCTGCCGGGCCGCAACGCCGCCCTGACCGCCGACTATGCCTGGGATTACGCCATCTGGATCGAGGGCTGGACGCCGGGGGTCTATGTGCCGGGCGACGAGGCCCCGGTGCGGGTGGACGCCGATCTGACCGTCATCGCCGACCCGGGCCAGTCCAAGATCACCATCAAGGTGCCCCGCGCGGTGCTGGGCGACGATGCCGAAAATTGGGCCTACCTGACCGTCTTGCTGGGGCAGGAGGGGTTCCCCTCGGCCGGGGTGTGGCGTGTGCGAGACGTCACGCCCACCGCCGAGCAGTGGCGCTTTGGCGGCGGCCCGAACGACGCGACCCACACCCGCATCCTGGACGTGGCCTGGCCCGCCGACGGCGTCCCGTCGCAGGAGGAGATGCTGTCCGCCTACGCGCCGGCCGCCCAGATGCCCGATCCGCTGAACCCGGACGACCTGGCGCAGTTGGGGATGGTGCGGCCCTAGACAATATGTGAGGAGCGGTATGATCATTCAGGTGCAGGATTTGGTGAAACGGTACGGCGACTTTGTCGCTGTGGATCATCTGTCTTTCGACGTGGCCCCGGGAGAGATCTTTGGCCTGTTGGGTCCCAACGGGGCCGGCAAGACCACCACCATCCGCGTCATCATGGACATTCTCGCTCCCGACGAGGGCGAGGTGACGGTGCTGGGACAGCCGCCGGGCCGGGCCAAGGGCCAGGTCGGTTACCTGCCCGAGGAGCGGGGGTTGTATCGCAATCTCAAGGTGCTGGACACTCTGGTCTACCTGGCCGAGTTGAAGGGAACACCCCGGGGGGAGGCCCGAGAGCGGGGGACGGCGCTGCTGGAGCGGATTCGGTTGGAGGAGTGGGCCGATCGCAAGGTCAAGGACTTGAGCCAGGGCATGCAGCAGCGGCTGCAATTGGTGGCGGCCGTGATCCACGATCCGGAGGTGCTCTTCCTGGATGAGCCGTTCCAGGGTTTGGACCCGGTCAACGTGGAGCGGGTCAAATCGCTGATCGCCGAGTGGCACCAGGCGGGCAAGACCATCGTCCTAAGCTCCCACCGCATGAACCTGGTGGAGGTGCTGTGCGACCGGGTGCTGCTCATCAACCGGGGGCGGTCGGTGCTGTACGGACCGCTGGCGCAGATCAAGCAGGTGCACGCACCCCACAGCATCCGCGTTCACGCCGCCGACCTGCCCCTCGACTTGCCCGGCGTGATCCAAGTGCAGCCGGATGATGGAGCGTTCAACCTGACCCTGGTCGAGGGGGTGGACCCCAAGGGGGTGCTGCGGGAGCTGTTGGATCGGGATGTGGACCTGCGGGCGTTCGAGGTGGCCCCGGTGCCGCTGGAGGACATTTTCCTGGCCGTGGTCCAGGACGAGGACGAGAGCGAGGAGGGGGTCAATGGACTGGCGTAAGGTATGGGTGGTCGCTCGCCACGAGTATCTGCACAGCGTGCGCCGACCCGGGTTCATCATTATGACGGCCATCGTGCCCCTGTTTGGTATCCTGGTCCTGTTTGTGGGGACGTTCTTTGCGGGACAGGCGAGCCGGTTGGGGGATTTTTTTGTCGAGCAGTTTGATTCCACCAGCCAGCGCATCGGCGTGGTGGACCGGTCGGGCTACTTTACCCCCATCCTGCCCGAGTACCGAGAGAGATTTCTGCTCTACGAAGGCGAATCCGAGGCCGAGACCGCCCTGCTGGCGGAGGAGGTGACCACGGTACTGGTGATTGGGGAGGACTACCTGGAGACCGGCCGGGTGGTAGCGGTGACCAAGGGGAGCGGTTTTGGGTCGGCGGCCGTCAGCGATTCGGGGTCGGTGCGGGGGTTTTTCGTGGATCACCTGTTGGCCGGGCAGGTGGACCCGGCGCTCCAGAGGCGGGCGGCCAATCCGATGAGCGTCGAGCCCCGGGTGGTCTCGTCCCGCGGCGAATCTCAGGGGGAGGGAGCGTGGGGGTTCGTCTTTACCTTTGTCGTCCCCTACGTCCTGTCTATTTTTTTGGTGATGACTATTTTTATCTCGTCGGGCTATTTGCTGCAAAGCGTGGCCGAGGAGAAGGAGAGCCGGGTGGTCGAGATCGTCGTCTCCTCGGTCCGCCCCATCGAGTTGATGTCCGGCAAGGTGATCGGGTTGGGGGCGGTGGGCCTGACGCAGGTGATGGTGTGGATGCTCAGCGCGGTCGGGTTCAGCAGCGGAGCAGTGGCCCTGCTGGCGGTCGTGGGAGCGGCCTCCATTCCAGCCCGGGTGCTGATTCTGGGAGTGGTCTACTATCTGCTCGGCTATACGCTGTACGCCATCCTCATGGCCGGGGTGGGGGCGCTGGGCGCGACGTCACAGGAGAGCCAACAGTTGGCCGGCATCTTTTCAATGTTCGCTGCCGTGCCCTACATGATCAGTGGCTTCCTCTTTGCCAACCCGAACGCCCTGCTCGCTCGGATCCTGAGCTTTTTCCCCCTCACAGCTCCCACCATGATGATGCTGCGGCTGCCCCTGGCGGAGGTGCCCTGGATAGACGTGGCGGGCAGCATCATCCTGCTGCTGCTCTCTATTCCGGTGGCCCTCTGGGCTGGGGGCAAGCTGTTTCGCGTCGGGCTGCTCATCTATGGCAAGCGCCCAACGCTGAAAGAGATCTGGCTGATCTTGCGGGAGGGGTAGAGCATCTCTTGAAATCGGGCCGTTTTTGTGTTATCATAGCGCAGGACAATCTATCAACCAAGGATTTGAATTATGTACCCTGACAGTGAAATACTCTTTCCCTCGCGCTGCATTCCTCAACTGCGCGACTTGCGGGGAGGCAAATGGGCCGAGTTGGTGGATAGCATCGCCGCTCTGCCCGACGGACACGAGGACGTGCTCGGCTTTTCGCTGATGATGATCAGCTTGGGAAGCTGCCTCACGTGTGACCTGGACAGCTATCGGGCATCGCTGGGCTGCTGTACGTGTGCCTGTCGTTCGATCGCTGGTTTCAAAGGGTCGGACAAGGAACTCGTCAGACAGTTTGAGGAGGCTCGTGAAGAAGTGCGGGCCTATCTGGCGTCGGACGAGATCCCTGACCCAGTAGCCGCGCTGGTCAAAAAGTCGGCCTGAACCGGGATGCGCGGTGGTATAATCCGCAGCACCATGCGCCGACCTGGCCTCGTTTTTGTTGCTTTACTCTTGCTGGTACTGCCTGCCTGTCAGTCCCTATCCGAGGGGCTGTTCAGTTGCACTGGGGAGGAGGACCTGCTGCCTCAGGTGCGGGGAATAGGACAACTGGCGGGCAACGTTCTTCACCCTCAGCCTAGAACTGCGCCCGGCACGCCAGTAGCTCACGCTGGCGTCAACCCCTTTGGCATCAATGTCTTTTTGAACCAGGAGGTCGAACTGGAAAAGCGAGAGCGCTCGGTCCAGATGATCGCCGACGCAGGCTTTCGCTGGCTGCGTCAAGAGTTCCCCTGGGAGGATATCGAGATCCACGGCAAGGGGGATTTCGTGGACCGGCGCAACGATCTGGACGGCGACGGTCAGCCGGACGCGGTGGACGCCTGGGCCAAGTACGATCACATCGTGGACCTGGCCGAGGCGTATGGGCTGGAGGTCGTTCCCCGGCTGAGCAACCCGCCGGCCTGGTCCCGCGCCCAGGGCGACGCCGCGGGCCCTTTGGGGCCTCCCGACGACCTGGCTGATTGGGGGGATTACGTCTCCGCCGTCGTCTCCCGCTACCGGGGACAGGTACGCTACTATCAACTGTGGAACGAGCCGAACGTCTACCCGGAGTGGGGGGAGCGGCCGGTCGACCCGGAGGAGTACACCCGGCTGTTGTGCGAGGGGTATCGCCGCGCCAAGGAGGCTGACCCCGACGTGGTCATCGTCAGTGGCGCGCTGGCTCCCACCGTCTCGCTCCATCCGGGGCCGGGAGCGGCGCTGGGGGTGAGCGACCTGGTCTTTCTCCAGCGCATGTACGACGCCGGGGCCGGCGCGTGTTTCGACATCATGGCGGTCAACGATTACATGCTCTGGTCCGGGCCCACCGACCGCCGCATGCAGCCCCTCACCATCAATTTTTCCCGTCCGATCTATATCCGCGACCTGATGGTCGCCAACGGGGACGCCGCCAAACCGCTGTGGATCAGCGAGATGAACGCCAACGCCGTGCCCGACGATCCGCCTTTCGAGATTGCGGGGTGGGGCGCTTACGGCCAGGTGACGTTGGAGCAGCAGGCCCGCTACGCCGTGCTGGCCTATCAGCGGGCGATGGAGGAATGGCCCTGGGTCGGCGTGGTCAACTTTTGGTTCTTCAAGCGCCCCTCCGATGCCGAGCGAGATCAAGCCATGTACTATTTCCGCATGGTCGAGCCGGATTTCACCCCCTTGCCGGTCTATGAGGCGCTGCGAGAGTACACGGCGAACCTGGCTCCCGCGTTATATCCCGGCGTGCACCAGGAGGATCACTGGGCGCTGAACTATGCCGGGGATTGGGAGACGGTGGCATCGGGCGCCCCCTCTCCGCTGGGAGCCTACCGCCGGGCGGACGGGCCCGGCGCGGCGCTGACCTTTGTCTTCGAGGGGGCGGGTGTGACCCTGCTGCCCGGCCCTGGTCAGGGCGAGGTCGAGGTCAGCGTGGACGGCGGCCGGCCTCGGCGGCTCTCCCTCGATGGGCGGGCGGTGCGGTTGACGAGCGGTTGGCGGCGGGCGCGGCGCGAGGTCACGGTGACCGTCGTCGCCGGTGAGGTCGCCGTGGACCAACTGACTGTTCATCCCGCGCCTCTCAGCGCCGTGCTCCCCGCGCCCCGCGCCCTGTGCTACCTGGTCGCTGCCTGCGCCGCCGCCTGGCTGTTGATCCGCGCCCCCCGTCGTCCATGACTGCTCCTTCGCGCTCTCGTCCCCACACCGTGCGGCTCACGCTGGTCGCTATCCTGCTGCTGGCCTTTTTCCTCCGCGTCGCCCGCCTGGACGCCCAGTCCTTTTGGAACGACGAGGGGAACTCGGCCCGCATCGCCGAGCGGCCGCTGGAACTGATCTGGCAGGGGGCAGCGGGCGACATCCACCCGCCGGGCTACTACCTCTTGCTCCACACCTGGCGCTCGCTGGTCGGCCACAGCGAGTTCGCGCTGCGCTATTTTTCGGTCGCCGCCGGGCTGTTGGCGGTCGTGTTTACCTACCTGTTGGGACGCCAGCTGTTCGACGCATCCGTCGGCTTGATGGCGGCGTTTCTGGGCGCCCTCTCTCCCCTCGCGGTCTACTATGCCCAGGAGGCGCGGATGTACGCCTTGCTGGGGGCCATCTCTGGTGCCGCGACCTACCTGCTGCTGCGGTTTACGTCCTCCGAGACTGGCGGTCGTCCTCTGCTAGCGTACACGTTCCTCGGTGCGGCCGGTCTGTACACCCAATACGCTTTTCCCTTCGTGCTGTTGGTCCACCAGGCCATCTTTGGGCTGTGGTGGCTGACGGAGGCGCGTCGGTCGGCGGGACGCTGGCGGCGGCTGGCGTTGTGGGCCGGGGCGCAGGTCGTCATTCTGGCCCTGTACCTGCCGTGGCTGCCGACGGCCCTCAAGAGCGTCACCGGCTGGTCCTCGGCGGGGCGAGCTTACGAGCTGGGGCCGGCCATCGCGCACGTACTGCACGTGTTGTGCGTCGGCGTCAACTTGCCGGAGGCGAGTCCCACGGCGGTGATCCTGGCCCTGGGGTGGGTTCTGCTGGTGCAGTGGGTGTTCCGGTCGCGGGGAGACGGTGCTTACTCGTGGTTCAGCCTCGTCAGTGCAGCCCTCTACTTGCTGCTGCCTATCACGCTCATCTTTGCCTTCGACCTGTACAAACCGGAATGGCTCAAGTTCCTGGTCGTCGTCCTGCCGCCGTTTCACGTCCTGGCGGCGTGCGGCGTCGTGAGTCTGTTCTCCCTCGTCTCTCACCGGTCGCGGGCTGTACGTCGGGTGTTGCGGGTCGCGTTTCCCGTCCTTCTCGGTGCGCTGTTTCTGCCGTCGCTCTACAATTTGTACTTTGCCCCCGCCTACGCTCGGGACGATTACCGCCAGATCACGGTCGATCTCTCGGCCGCCGTGCGGCCTGGCGACGCCATCATTCTGAATGCCCCCAACCAATGGGAGGTGTTCACCTACTATTACCCCGACCGGGACGTCTATCCCGCTCCCTATCGTCCCGAACCGGGCGAGGTCGAGAGGTTCCTGCTCCCGCTGTTCGACCAGTACGAGCGGCTGTTCGTGCTCTACTGGGGGGACGCCGAGTCGGACCCCCGGCGGCTGATCGAGACCCGGCTGGCGGAGTGGGCGTACAAAGCCGGCGACCGATGGTACGGGCGGGTGCGGTTCTCGACCTATGGGGTGGGGCCGCGGCCGGAGCAGCCCTTGGCCCGGCTGGACGCTCGTTTTGGGGAGGCGATCCGGTTGGAGGGGTACGCGCTGCCGGAGACGCGGTGCGCCCCAGGGGACGTGCTGCCGGTGGCGCTGTTCTGGCGGGCCGAGTCTCCCGTCGCCGAGCGGTACAAAGTGACGGTGCAGCTGCTGGACGGCGGGGGTCAGCTCGCGGCGCAGCAGGATACAGAGCCTCGGGATGGGCTGCTGCCGACCGACACCTGGTCGGCGGGCCAGGCCGTGACCGACCGGTATGGGGTCGCGCTGCCGCCCGGCCTGCCGCCGGGCCGCTACACGCTTGTCGTCGCGTTGTACCACGTCACCACTGGCGAGCGGCTGCCGGTGACCATCGATGGGACGCCGAGGGGGGATTACCTGATCGTGACGGAGGTTGAGGTGGCGGGCAGTTTGGGGGATCCAGGCAACCTGAAACACTTGCCCAGTTTCCTCCCTCGTGGTACACTCGGTTGGAGAAGACGCGCGCTTATTCCAGTCATGGAGGAAAATCAGCATGTCAACTTGTGATGTCACGGTCATCGGCGGGGGGCCGGGCGGCTATGTGGCCGCCATCCGGGCCGCGCAGTTGGGGCTAGAGGTCGCTCTGGTCGAGCGGGAAAACCTGGGGGGCGTCTGCCTCAACTGGGGCTGCATCCCCACCAAGGCGCTGCTGCGCAACGCCGAGGTCATCTCCCTGCTGAGAGAGGGCAAGACGTTCGGGTTTACCCTCACCGGGTTCGAGGCCGACTTTGGCGCGGCGGTGGACCGCAGCCGCAAGGTCTCGGAGCGGCTGGTCAAGGGGGTGGGGCTGCTGATGCGCAAGTACGGGGTCGAGGTGATCGAGGGGCGCGGCGCTCTCGTCTCCCCCACCACGGTCGAGGTCAGCCTGAACGAGGGCGGCGCGCGCACCCTCGACACGCGCCACGTCATCGTCGCCACCGGCGGACGGGCGCGGACCATCCCCGGCATCGAGGTGGACGGCGAGCGGGTGCTGACCTACCGGGAGGCCATCCTGCTGCGCGACCTGCCGGCGTCGGCCGTCATCGTCGGGGCCGGGCCGATTGGGATGGAATTCGCCCACGTCTGGGCCACCTACGGCGCAGAGGTCACCGTCGTCGAGATGCTGGACCGCGCGCTGCCGTTGGAGGATGAGGAGGTCAGCGCGGAAGTGGCGCGAGCCTTCAAGCGGCGCAAGGTCGGCCTGCTGACCTCGACCCGCGTCCAGGGGATCGAGACGACGCCCGATGGGGTGCGGGTGCGGGTGGCGGGCCAGGAGGGCGAGCGGACGTTGGAGGCGGAGCGGGCGCTGATCGCCATCGGCGTGCGGCCCAACAGCGAGGGGCTGGAGCAAGTCGGCGTCGAACTGGATCGCGGCTACGTCGTGGTGGACGAGGGGATGCGCACCAACCTCCCTGGCGTCTATGCCATCGGCGACGTGACCGGCAAGCTTGCCCTGGCCCACGTCGCCTCGGCCCAGGGGATCGTCGCCGCGGAGACCATCGCCGGCGTCGAGACCGTCACGCTGGATTACGAGGCCATGCCGCGCTGCACCTACTGCCAGCCCCAGGTGAGCAGCTTGGGCGTAACCGAGGCCCAGGCGCTCGAGCGGGGGTACGAGGTCAGGGTGGGCAAGTTCCCCTTCCGGCCCAACGGCAAGGCGTTGGGGTTGGGCGAGTACGACGGTTTCGTCAAGATCGTGGCCGACGCGGCCAGCGGCGAGATTCTGGGGGCGCACCTGGTCGGCCCGGAGGTGACGGAGCTGCTGCCCGAGTTGGTGCTGGCCCGGCGCTGCGAACTGACGCCGGAAGAGATCGCCCGCACCGTGCACGCCCATCCCACCCTGAGCGAGGTGGTGATGGAGGCCGCCCACGCTGTGTCTGGGCAGGCGATTCACCTGCCGCCCGGTTCATAATGCGCACGGATTATCACATCCATACCCACTTTTCGTGTGACAGCGAGGCCTCGATGGAGGCGGACTGTCGGACGGCCATTGACCGGGGGCTGGGGGAGATCGCCTTTACCGAGCACGTGGACTTTGCTCCCCGGTCACTTTCAGCCTGCCGAATACCTGGCCGAGATCGAAGACTGCCGAGCTCGCTTCGGCGACCGGCTGACGATTCGGGCCGGGATGGAGCTGGGCGAGCCGCATCTGTTTGCCTCGCGGGCGCGGGATGTGCTGGCGGTGGGCACGTTCGACTTTGTGCTCGGTTCCGCCCATTACGCGGATGGGTTGGAGTGCGCGTGGAAGCCGGCTTTTTTCCGGCCGCCGCTGCGGGAGCGATACACGGCCTACTTTCGACAGGTCGTCGCGCTGGCGGCGGCGGGGGATTTCGACGTGCTGGGCCACCTCGATCTGATCAAGCGGGACGCCCGCAAGTTCGGCCATCCCTACGACGGGCCGGCGCCTTACGCCGACCTGATTCGCACCGCGCTGCGCTCCCTGGTCGAGCGAGGCAAGGGGTTAGAGATCAACACCTCGCCCCTGCGGATGGGGCAGCCGGAGCCGTGCCCCTCGCTGACGGCGCTGCGCTGGTACCGCGAGCTGGGCGGCGAGATCCTGACCATCGGCTCCGATGCGCATTTCCCCGCCGACGTGGGGGCCGATTTGGAGACCGCGCTGGACATGGCGCGGGAAGTGGGATTCACCCGGCTGGCGACCTTTGAGCGGCGGCAGATAGACTGGCGGCCGATATAGGCGGCATTTAGCGTTGACTGCCGACTTGGCACACAACGAGCAGCCGAATGGACTTGGGGCGGATTGGTAATCCGCCACGTATGCGAGATGCATTTCAGAAAGGCGGAAAGATGAACGGAGCAGAGCAACCGGCGACTGAACAGAAGAAGGAACGTCCCCAGCGCCGTCCTCCCTGGCTGCGGGTGCGGGCCCCGGTCGGCGAGGAGTACCACTGGCTCAAGCGGTTGATGCGCGCCAAGAGCCTGCATACCGTGTGCGAGGAGGCGCACTGCCCCAACATCGGCGAGTGCTGGGCGCATCGCACCGCCACCTTTTTGATCCTCGGCGATACCTGCACCCGCAACTGCCGTTTCTGTAACGTCAAAACCGGGCGCCCCGGCCCCCTCGACCCCGACGAGCCGGAGCGCGTGGCCCAGGCGGTCCAGGCGATGGGCCTCAGGCACGCCGTCGTCACCTCGGTGGATCGGGATGACCTGCCCGACGGGGGGGCGGGGGTTTTCGCCGCCGTCGTGCGCCGTATCCGCGAATTGCAGCCCGGTTGCACCGTCGAGGTGCTGATCCCCGACTTTCGCGCGCAGATCGAGCCGCTGCGGGTAGTGATGGACCAGCGGCCCGACATTCTCAACCACAACGTGGAGACGGTGCCCCGCCTGTTCCGCACCGTGCAGCCCCAGTGCCGCTACGAATGGTCCCTGGCGGTGCTGCGTCAGGCCAAGGAATTGTGGCCGCCGGCGATCACCAAGAGCGGCCTGATGGTCGGCTTGGGGGAGACGACGGACGAGGTGCTAGCGGTGATGCGCGACCTGCGGGAGCTGGACGTGGACATTCTGACCATCGGCCAGTACCTCCAGCCGACGAGGGAGCACATCCCCATCCACCGGTACTATTTCCCGGAGGAGTTCGAAATGTTCCGGGAGCGGGGGGAGGAGATGGGGTTCCGCTGGGTAGCCAGCAAACCGCTGGTGCGCAGTTCCTACAACGCCGAGCTGCAGGCCGAGGCTCTCGTCGCGTCCCAAGAGGCATCCGAGTAGGCTCAGGTCAGTCCGCTCCCCACCCGCCGCCCCCCGGCGTCTCGACGATCAAGCGGTCGCCCGGGCCGACCTGAACCGTGGCCTGCCCTTCGATGATGGTGTCCACGCCGTCGCGGACGATCCGGTTGACGCCCTCCTGGCCCGGTGCGCCGCCCTGCAAGCCATAGGGCCCCCGGCGCTCGCTGTGGATGGTCACCGTGGCCGGAGCCAGGAACTCGTACACCCGGCGCAGGCCGTCGCCGCCTCGATGTTCTCCCGCTCCCCCCGAGTTCAACCGCCGCCCATATTCCAGGACGCGCACCGGCAGGCTGTGTTCCACGGCCTCGACGGGGGTGTTCCGGGCGTTGGTCACGTGGCTGTGCCGTCCGCTCAAGCCGGGACCCTGCGGTCCGGCTCCGTGTCCCCCGGCGATGGTCTCGCAAAAGAGGAACGGTCGGTCGTGGGCGACGCCGCTCAAGGTGACTGTGTTCGCCGTCCCCTGGCTGGCGGCCGGGATGCGATGGGGCAGCGCCTGGGCCAGAGCGCCCAGCACTACATCCGCGATCCGTTGGCCGGTCTCCACGCTGCCGGCGACGGCCGCCGGCGGGTCTGGGTTGAGCAGGCTGTGAGGGGGGAGAATCACGGTGAGCGGCTCGAAACTGCCGTGATTGATCGGCACGTCCGCTGGGGTCAGCAGGCGCACGCAGTACCAGGCGACGGAGCGGGCCACGGACGCGGCGGCGTTCAGGTTGCCGGGGATTTGAGAGGCCGTGCCGGTGAAATCAACGCTCATTCGAGAGCGAGATACGACGAGTTTCACCCGGATGGGGATGTGATCCTCGCACGGTGCGGGCCCTTCTATCACGTCCTCGAAGCGGTACACGCCATCTGGAATGCTGGCGATGGTGGTCTCGATCACGTGGCGGGAATGGGCCATCAGGGCGAGGGCGTGTTCCTGCACGCAGGTTTCGCCGTGCCTATGGACAATCTCCAGGAGGCGGCGCTGACCCACGTGTTGGGCCGCTAATTGGGCCTCCAGGTCTGCCAGCCGTTCGGCCGGGGCGCGGCTGTTGCTCGTAAGCAGGGTGAAGAGTGCCTCGTTCCGCTGTCCCCCATCCACCAGCTTGAGGGGCGGAACGACGAGACCCTCCTGGTACAGGTCGGCGCTCGGCGGCAGCGATCCCGGCGCCATTCCACCCAGGTCGGCGTGGTGCGCGCGGCTGGCGACGAAGAAGCGAGCGGCGTGGTTCCCGTTGCTCACAAAGACGGGGGAGACCATCGTCACGTCGGACAGGCGGGTTCCCCCGTGATATGGATGGTTGAGAACGACCGTGTCTCCGGGGCGGAGCACGCGGCAGGCGCGCAGCGCGGCAGCCACCGAGGCTGGCATGCTGGCGAGGTGAATCGGGTTGTGGGTTGCTTGGGTGATCATGCGGGCCTGGCAGTCGAACACGGCGTAGCTGGCGTCCGACAGATCCTTGATCGGAGGGCTAAAGCCGGCTCGTTGGAGCGCGGCCTCCATCTCCTCGGTGATGGAGGTGAACAGGCGCTGGAAGACCGCCAGGCTGATGCTGTCCGCCGTCATCGGGCCGCCTCGTGGCGGGGGGGGGATTGCCAACCCGTCCTACGGTTTCGTGGTCGGGGGTGAGCGGAGGTCATGGCGACTGCTCCAGGATGAGGTTGCGGTATTCGTCCACCCGCGCCGACCACCCCGGTGCGACAAAGGTGGTGCTGTCCATCTGGAGGACCAGGGCCGGGCCGACAAAGGCCGCGCCCGGCCGCAGCAGCTTGCGGCGGTAGATGGACATGCGGCACCGGTCGGCGCCAGCAGGCTGGGGGAAAAAGGCTACTTTGTGCCCCACTTCGGTGATGGTGCCGTCGTCCTGGATGAGGGGGGCGCGGGGTAGGGCCGGCTTTTCGACGATGGCCGTCACCTGTAAGCGCAGGGTGACGACTTCGACCGTGCGCTCCGGCATAGCGCGGCCGCAGCGAAGAGCGTACGCGGCGTGGAACGTGCGCTCCAAATCCTCGACGAAGGGGATGGTCAGCTCGCTGGATTGGCCCTGGTAGCGGGCATCCACCAGGCCGGCAAAGATGGCGGTTTCATCGGCGATCGCTTCTCGGAACATGGCGCTGCGAGCCTGGTCTACCATGTCGTTCAGGTAGGCTTTTAGATGGGCCAGCGTCTCGGTGTTGACGGGAGCCAGGATTGAGCGGCTGTAGTCTATGATGACGTCGGCCATCAGCAGACCTGTCGCACCCACCACGCCCGGATAGCGCGGGATCAGCACGCGGGGGATTCCCAGCCGTGCGGCCACGTCGCAGGCGTGGAGCGGTCCGGCTCCGCCAAAGGCGACCAGGGTAAAGTCGTGGGGGTCGTGGCCCCGGACAGTCGAGAGCCTCCGCACAGCGCCTTCGATGGTGACGTTGGCGACATCAACGATGCCCTGGGCGGTCACGGCAGTCTCCAGCCCCATAGCGCTGGCCAGTTCCGCGATGGCGGCCCGGGCCGGTTCTGGGGCTAGCGCCAGAACGCCCCCCAGGGGGTGGTCCTCGTCCAATCGTCCCAGAGCGAGGTGGGCGTCGGTAAGGGTGACCCGCTGTCCGCCACGGCCGTAGCAGATCGGGCCGGGGTCAGCGCCGGCGCTCTCCGGCCCCACACACAGCAGCCCGCCTGCGTCCAGGTAGGCGATGGCTCCCCCGCCCACGCCGATCGTTTCGACGTCCAGCGTCCGGAGGGACAAGGGCAGGCCATCTATCTGGGACTGGGAGTGGCAGACGAGTTCGCCCGGACAGAGGGCGACGTCGGTAGAGGTGCCGCCCACGTCGAGGGTGATGACGTGGGCGTAGCCGGCCAGTTGGGCCAGGTGGAATCCGCCGCCGACGCCCGCCGTCGGGCCGCTCAACGCCGTGCAGATGGCGCGCTGTTGGGCTTGCTGCACGCTCATCACCCCGCCGTCCGCTTTGATCACCCGGAGCAGGGGGAACATTGGCATCGGTGATGGCGTCAACAACGTCGGCGGCCCCAACGTCCGCGCGGGGCGTAGTTCGTCCTCGATCCGCTGCAAGTAGCGGGCGACCAGCGGGCGGACGTAGGCTTCCATAGCGGTGGCGCAGGCCCGTTCGTACTCGCGGAATTCGGGCAGCACCTCGCAGGAGAGCACGACCTGCCAGTGCCGAAACAGCCCCCGCTCCAGAATTCGTGCCCGCACGGCCCGCTCGTGCGTCGGATTGGCATAGCTGTGTAGAAGACAGACGGCGACCGATTGGACGTCTTGAACGGCGATCTCGTCCAGGATTCGATCCAGGGCGGTCATGCCGAGCGGTTTCAGGATGGCACCGGTGTGGTCGGTCCGTTCGGGGACCTCGTAACACCAGCGGTCTGGGATGAGGGGAGGAGGCAAGATCGGGTGCAGGGCGTAGAGGTCGGGGCGATCCTGGCGTCCGATGGTCAGGACGTCGCGAAAGCCCTGGGTGGTGATGAGGGCGGTGGGCGCTCCACGACGTTCCAGGATGGCGTTGGTCGCGATGGTCGAGCTGTGGATCACCATTCTGAGGGCCGGCCCGAGGTCCAGGTCGGCCAGGCCCGCGAGCAGCGCCTCGGCCGGGTCGTGGGGGGTGCTGAGGACTTTGTGAACGTGGAGGCGACCGTCCATGCTCAGGACAAGGTCGGTGAAGGTGCCGCCGATGTCTACGCCGACGAGCATGGGGAGACCCGTCACTCGCGGATGCGTCGGATCTCGAATACCACGGGGTTCCAGGCGTCAGGACAGGCGTGGGTGGAGACGTCAGGATTCTCCAGCCAGGGGAACTCGGCCCCGTAGCGCATGGCGAACACCTTGGGCAGAAAACTGTACAGAGCGTGAATGCAGATTTTGCCCTCCACCGTCTGGCCGTCGAACGTCACCTGGTCGCCGACCTGGTGTCCGGCGTTGCAATGGCCCTCTTGCCGGATCACGCGGGCCACGATCTTGAATCCCTGGTCTTGGTACTCGTCTTTCATTCCTGTGGACATGTGACTCCTTCTGTATCGGTTCAAGTGCGTTGCATCTGGGCGGAGTAATATGGGTGTGTTTCAAATGAGCTAGGTGCGACGCACTTGGTTCAAGATTCATCCGGTTATACGCGCGAAAATCGTCGTTTTTGACGCAAAAGTGCGTCGCACCTGGACGTTGCCAACTGAAATGAAACACACCCGAGCAATATTAGCGCCACGTTTGGCGCAGCACCCGGGTCCAGTTCTGGTGGGCGATCTTGTGTAGGGCCTCATCATCGTAACCGCGCTCCCGCAGCGCCTGGACGAGCCGGGGCAGACCGGTCACGTCTTTTAGCTCGGCCGGGATGGGGGCGCCGTCGAAATCGGAGCCAAACGCGACGTGTTCGACGCCGATCCGGTGAGCGATATAGTCCACGTGTTCCACGATCAGTGCCAGGGATGCGTCGGCGTCGCCGCGGCCGTCGGGTCGCAGGTCGCCAACGTAGAAGGTCACGCCGACGATGCCGTCCGTCTCGCCGACGGCGTCCAATTGGCGGTCCGTCAGGTTGCGGGCCGAGGGGCACAGTTGGTGGACAGCGGTGTGGGTGACGACCAGCGGCGCATCGGAGAGCTGTGCCACATCCCAGAACCCGCGCTCGTTCAGGTGGGCCAGATCGATCATGATGCCGATCTGGTTGCAGGCCCGGACCAGGGCTCGTCCGGCGTCGGTCAGGCCGGGGCCGGTGTCGGGGGAGGAGGGGAATTTGAAGGGCACGCCGTGGCCAAAGAGGTTGGGGCGGCTCCACGTGATCCCCAGGGAGCGCAGCCCGGCCTCGTAAAAGACGTACAGGGCGTCCAGGGCGGGGTCGATGGGTTCGGCCCCTTCCAGATGGAGCACGACGGCCAGAATGTCCTGGTCCAGACAGCGGGTCAGGTCGGCGGCGCTGCGCACGACCTCGATCTGCCCGGCGGCTTCAGTCACCAGGCGGAAGAGGGTGGCCATGGCGGCGGTGGTGAATTGGCGGGCCTGGTTGGGATCGCAGGGGGGGCGGGGTGGAATCTCGTAGCCGGCGTCGGTCACGACCAACTCTTGGGCCAGGTTGGCGAAACTGGCCTGGGTATGGGGGACGCAGATGGCAAAGATGCCGCCGCTGAATCCCCCGGCGCGGGCGCGGGGGAGATCGAGGTGGCCCGTGTCGCTCCGGGTGAGGAACTCGCGACCTCCGGGCTTGAGAGGAGCCAGTTCCGTCAGGGTATCATTGTGCCCATCAAAGATGGGTATGGTAGGGGACGGCGCTGTCGTCATGGGGGGGATTATATCCCATAGATGGTGCTTGCACAAATGACCGGGCGTTTGATTTGCTGTCCAAAGCGGTTTATAATTGACTCTGTAAATCAGATGGGAGGTTGAACGATGAGCATGAGTGAACGAGTTGTCCGGCTGCGGCAGCAGAGTGTGGAGGCGGTGCCGACGCTCTCGACGGAGCGAGCGGAGCTGCTGACCGAGTTTTATCGCCGCGACCGGGGGGCGGTCTCCCCTCCGGTCCAGCGCGCGCTGGCCTTTCAGTATCTGATGGCACACAAGGCGATCTGTATCAACGAGGGCGAGTTGATCGTCGGTGAGAAGGGGCCGGCCCCCAAGGCGGCGCCGACCTATCCAGAGCTGTGCTGTCACAGCCTGGAGGATCTGGACGTGTTGGCGGCGCGGGAAAAGATTTCCTTTGCCGTCGGCCCGGAGGCGCGCCGCGTCTACGAGGAGGCCATCATCCCCTTCTGGCGGGGCAGGACGATGCGGGATCTCATCTTTCGGGAGATGACGGCCGAGTGGAGGGCGGCTTACGAGGCGGGGGTCTTTACCGAGTTTATGGAGCAGCGCTCGCCGGGGCACACCGTCCTGGACGATAAAATCTATGGCCAGGGGATGCTGGATTTCAAGCGGGCTATCCAGCGCGAACTGGATGGCCTGGATTATCTGAACGACCCCCAGGCGTACGACAAGCAAGAGCAGCTCAAAGGTATGGCCATCTGCGCCGATGGGCTGATTCGTTTTGCGGAGCGGCACGCCGAGGAGGCGGCTCGGTTGGCGCGGCAGGAGGCGGACCCACGCCGGCGGGCCGAGTTGGAGCGGGTGGCCGAGGTCTGTGCCCGCGTGCCGGCCCACGCGCCGCGGGATTTCTGGGAGGCGCTGCAATATTACTGGTTCGTGCACCTGGGGGTGACCATCGAGTTGAACCCCTGGGACGCCTTCAACCCCGGCCGGCTGGACCAACACCTGTACCCGTTCTACCGGCGGGGGTTGGAGCAGGGGACGCTGACGCGGGAGCGGGCGGCGGAGCTGTTGCAGTGCCTGTGGATCAAGTTCAACAATCAGCCCGCGCCACCCAAGGTGGGGGTCACGGCGGCCGAGAGCAGCACCTACACCGATTTTGCCCAGATCAACACCGGGGGATTGCGGGAGGATGGCTCTGACGGCGTCAACGACTTGACCTACGTCCTCCTGGATGTGATCGAGGAGATGCGGCTGTTGCAGCCCAGTTCGTCCATCCAGGTCAGCAAGCAGAGCCCGGATCGGTTCATCCGCAGGGCGGCCGAGATCATCCGTACCGGGTTTGGTCAGCCCTCGGTGTTCAACGCCGACCTGATCGTGCAAGAGTTGATGCGTATGGGGAAATCGGTGGCCGACGCGCGAAATGGCGGGTCGAGTGGGTGCGTCGAGGTGGGAGCGTTCGGCAAGGAGAGCTACATCCTGACTGGCTATTTCAACATGCCCAAGGTGCTCGAGATCACGCTGAACAACGGTGTTGACCCCCGCACAGGTCAAAAGATTGGCTTGGAGACGGGGAACCCGGTGCAGTTCGAGAGCTTTGAGCAGGTTTTCGAGGCGTATCGAAAGCAGTTGAACCATTTCGTGGACGTCAAGGTGCGGGGGAATAACGTCATCGAGCGGCTGTACGCCCGGCATCTGCCGGCGCCGTTTCTCTCGCTGTTGATTGACGACTGCATCGCCAGGGGCAGAGATTATCACGACGGCGGGGCGCGGTACAACACCACGTACATCCAGGGGGTGGGGCTGGGGAGCATCACCGACGGCATGACGGCGGTCAAGTATCACGTTTTCGATGTAGGGGATTGGACGATGGCCGAGATGCTGGCGGCCCTGCGGGACGATTTTGCGGGACGCGAGGGGGAGCGGCTGCGCCAGATGGCGCTGCACAGGACGCCCCGGTACGGCAACGACGACGATTACGCGGACGGGGTGATGGTCGCCCTGTTCGACGCCTATTTCGACGCGGTGGACGGCCGCCCCAATACCAAGGGAGGCCGGTATCACGTCAACCTGCTGCCGACGACGGTGCACGTCTACTTTGGATCCGTGATTGGGGCGACGCCGGATGGACGGCGGGCCGGGACGCCCCTCTCCGAGGGCATCTCACCGGTGCAGGGGGCAGACCGGCACGGGCCAACGGCCGTCATCAAGTCGGTGGCCAAGATGGACCACGTCCGTACTGGTGGCACGCTGCTCAATCAAAAGTTCACCCCGCAATTGCTCCAGGATGGGGAGGATTTGGACAAGCTGGTGCAGTTGATCCGGGCGTACTTTCGACTGGACGGCCATCACATCCAGTTCAACGTGGTGGATGCGGCCACGCTGCGAGCGGCGCAGGCGCACCCAGACCAGTACCGCAGTCTGATTGTGCGGGTGGCGGGTTACAGCGATTACTTTTGTGATTTGAGCAGGACGCTGCAGGACGAGATCATTGCTCGGACAGAGCATCGGTCCTGGGGGTGATGAGAGGCAGCCAGACGGTAAAGGTGCTGCCCACGTCCTCCTGGCTGTCCAATGTGACCCAGCCGCCATGCAGTTCCACGATCTCTTTGACGATGGACAATCCTAACCCGGTCCCGGTCAACTGCATGGTGCGGGGTTTTTCGCCCCGGAAGAAGCGCTCAAAGACGTGGGGCAGCTCGTCGGCCGGGATGCCTATGCCCGTGTCTGAGACAGTGATCGTCGCCCAGGGTCGTCCCTGCGCCCTGTGCGTGGCGATGGAGACGACGATCGCGCCATCCCTGAGGGTGTAACGGATGGCGTTGCCGATCAGGTTGTCCAGCACTTGAGTCATCCACCCCGGATCCACCAGCGCCAGCACTGGCTGGGATGCTGCGGCGCGATACTCGAGCACGAGATCTTTTTCCTGGGCCAGAATCTGGCGGCTGGTGACGATAGATTCGGCCAGCTCATCGAGGGAGGTGGGGCGGGGGGCCATTTCCAGTCGCCCGGCGTCCAGGCGCGAGATCTGGAGGATGCTCTCCACCAGCCGGGCCTGATGTTCCGCTTCTTGAGTCAGGTTGTTCAGATGTCCCCGCCAGTGCTCTGGCTGTCGGTTCATCAAGTGAGCGCACAACTTGATGGTCGTGATGGGGGTGCGCAGTTCGTGGGAGATGTTGGAGATGAAGCGGTTCTTCATCCGGTCCAGCGCTCTGAGGTGACTGACGTCGTGGATGTCCACGACGGCGGCGAGATTTTCCATCCCAGGCACCGATATAGGGGCGGCGCGCAGTTCCAGGTCCAGCCCCTTTAGCTCCAGCGCAGTCGTCGGTCGCTCGGCGGCCTGGAGAGCCAGGTCGTAGACCGCCTCGCGCAACCTGGCTTCGTCCTCTGGCGATAGGGTCTGGGTGAGCCACGTCTGGGCCACCGGGTTGGCTTGAATGACTTGGCCATCGGCGTCGGTGACGAGAATACCATCGGCAGTGTTGTGCAAGATGGCATCCAGGCGAGCGTATTGGGCCTCGAGTTCCGCCGTTCGCTCGCGCACTCGTTGTTCCAGATGCTCGGCGTGATCGCGCAGGGCCTGGTGCAGACGGGCGTTTTCGATGGCCACGGACGCGGAGGCGGCCAATGGCTCTATCAGGGCTTGGTCAGCCGGCCCAAAGCGGTTCGGTTCCATATCTACAACTTGGAGGGCGCCGATGACGGTTTCCCGGACGATCAGGGGAACGCTCAGGATGGAGCGGAGTTTCATGCCCGTGTGTTGGTCAACATCTGAAAGGTGGCGGGAATCATACCGCAAGTCCGGAACGATGACGCTTTCTCCGTGCTGGACAGCCCAGCCGACGATGCCCTCGCCCCGGGCAAGACGCCAGCCCTGCACCACCTGGCTGTGAGATCCCGAGGCCTGCCGACAGACTACCTCGTCTGTTTCCGGGTCTATCAACCAGAGGGAAAGGGCCGTGACGTCCAGTAAAGAGCGCACCTCTTCCATCACGATGGCAAGGACCTGATCCAGGTCCAGGGTGGAGCTAAAGGCTCGCCCGGCCTGGTTGAGGAAAGCCAGCTCGCGATTGCGTTGCAGCAGGATATCCTCGGTCAGTTTACGTTCGGTCACCTCTTGTTGGGCCTGTTCGTATAATCGGGCGTTTTCGATGGCGATGGCGGCGTGGGCGGTCAAACTCTGGACCAGGCGGAGCTGATCCGGTGTATAGTCCCGGGGCGCGGTGGTATCGCTCAACTCGGCCAATCCCAACACCCGGTCCCGAGCGATGAGAGGAAGCATCAGCAGAGTTTGAACGTCGTATTGCTCCATTATGGCTCGTTCTGCCTCGTTGGCCAGGGGGTCGTCCCGGTGGATGATCAGCGGCTGACCGGTCTCCAGGACGTGACGGGTGGCGGGGTAGGCATCCAAATCGTAGGTCGTGCCGAGGATGTCAATCGTGCAGGCTGGATGTTGGGCATAGTCGACCAGTGTTTCCACCCGATCATGCTCGCGGTCCCAGAGGGATAGCGTGCATCCGTCGGCGCCGATGGCCTGGGTGATCTGCTCAGCGACGGTTTGCAGCACCGTGTCCAGCGAGAGAGCAGAGCTGATGGCGATAGCTGCATTGTAGAGGGTGGTCACTTCGTTGTTGCGCTGGCGCAGGACTTGTTCCGACCATTTATGCTCGCTGATATCCTGGGTGAGGATGACGACCCGGTCGACTTGACCCCGATCATTCTGGATGGCGTAAAAGTGCTGACTGATCCACTCGGCTTTATCTGGACGGGGATTTTCGACCTGAATTTCTGGAATGTGAAGTGAGCCGCCGATTTCATAGACGCGCTTCAGTTCGTCCTGGTAGGGAGCGAGGTATTCATCGCTGGCATCGAAGGCGAGGTGTGAGCGCGGGTGCAGGTCGGCGGCGACCTGCTCGTCCGACATAGCCCAAATCCTTTGCCACGCGCGGTTGTAAAAGAGCAGTTGACCAGTGGGGCTGCGCACGGAAATTCCTATCGGCGAGTGTTCGATCAGGGTGCGGTTGAACTCTTCGCTCTGGTGCAGTGCGTCTTCGGCCCGTTTGCGCTCGGTGATGTCGGTGTAGATGGCGACCAGGCCGATCAACTCGTCGCCGACAAATATGGGCGAGCCGGTCACGATGACGGCGACCGGGGAGCCATCCCGGCGGTAGCGCACCGTCTCCAATGGTCCGGTGGTCTTGCCCTGAAGCGCTTGCTGGGTCAACTGGATGGCCTCGTCGAGCACGTCGGGAATGGTGATTAGCTCGTCAAGATCGTGACCACGTGCCTGGTCCGGTGTATATCCGAACAGCCGCTCGGCGCTGGGGTTCCACTCCACCACGCGATGCTCGGCATCCAGGGTGATGATGGCATCGGGCACCGAGGCCAGTACTCTTTCGAGATACTTTTGCCGTTCCTCGAGGGCCTGGGCCGCCTGTCTGCGCTCGGTGATGTCCTGCAAGGTTTCGACGATGACCTCTCTATCGCCCATGCGGAGCCGCCTGGCGCTCTTGATGACCGGCACGCGACGTCCGTCTTTGGTCCTGATCCACGTCTCGACGTTGTCAATCCGCTCCTGGCTCTGTTCGAGGATGGGACACTTGGGAGGGGCTGTGGGACAGATGGTGGCGCAGGACTGCCCGACGAGTTCTGCTCTCTCGAAACCGGTCAGGGCACAGAGAAAGTCGTTGACATCTTTGAGGATGCAAGCCTCGTTGACGATAAAGCAGCCGCTGGGAAGGGTGTTGTAGAGTAGATGCCACTCTTCTTCCCGTTCTCGCAGCCTGTCTCTGATCTGCTCGAGTTCTGCTTCAAGTGCTTTTTCTTCCATAGATATGCTCTTGTCCGAGTTGGACATCCTCGGTGTGTGGTAGTGGGCCACGAGTTTGAATGGTGGACCGTGATGGGATGAGTAAAGATTGGTGCGAGGTGCGCAGACACTAGTCTCCGGCGATCCAGCGGACGATCTGGGCCCACAGCTTGGTCAGACATGTCAGCAGCCGTTCCAGGAATCCGGTCTCTTTCCCCGGTGTCGTCTGCTCGATGACGAGCTGGCCGGTATAGTCGAGCACCTGGGCGTGGGGGTGGCCTGTTCCGTCGTAATCCACCCGCACGTAGGTCAAATAGTGGGGCTGGGTGAAGGTTTCTGGATGGGCGTACAGCTCTCGCCACGTCGCGAGGTTCGTGCCGGCAAAGTCCCGCCACCAGGTCCACGTCCCGCTGTTGATGTGTACTCCACCGTCCAACTGCTCCCACAGCGCCCGGTGGGTGTGCCCAAAGACGATGACCTGGGCGCCGGTTTCCTGGATCTTTTTCTGGGCCGCCTGGCGCAGGGCCAGGTCCGACATCTCGGTGATGTCGCGAGCTTTTTCTAGGGCCTGGGCTGGTTCGGCGGTCTCCTCCGCTGACGGGGCGGGGCGGGCGATCTCGGGTGGAGCGTCGGCGTCGCGCAGCAGTTGGCTTACGTGGTCATTGAACTGGCGGCGGAAGACAGAATCGGTGGCGTACTGCTCTCGCCAGGCGGTGACCTGGGACTCGTCCTCCAGTTGCTGTCTCAGCGCGTCGGGATGGGCGGCCATGCCCCCGCCCTCTTCGATGGCGAAACTGCCGATGATGAGGCCGGGCGCTACCCGCAAAAAGTTGAGCAGCACCCGGCTGGCAAACGCAAAGTCAATGGCAAACCCGTACCAAATCAGGGCCGTGATAGGCTTGACGGCGTCCACCCACCACATGTCGCGCTCGACGTCGTTGAAAAAGTTGATCACGAACTCAGAGCCAGGCGGGACCTCTAGGCTGTCAGGCTGATCAGGATCGAGAGGCGCCTCAAAGTGGTCGAAACGGTTGATCTTTTCGGTGTATCGGTTGCCATGTTCGACGTAAATCCCCTCGCGAGCGACGAATCGCTCCTCGAACGTCAGTAGGTCCTGCCGCTCGCCCGTGGCTCCGATGGCGGCGCGGATGGCGTCCTGCACCCCGCTCCAATACAGGTTCACGTCGTGGTTGCCCTTGAGGATGGTGAGGCTGCGCCGGGGAGGGCCGGGAGTCAGAAAATTGTGCAGGGCGGCAAAAAAGGTCAGATGGCCCTGGATGACCAGCAGCATCTTGAGCAGCGAGGCGCTCTCGGTGGTGGGATGGTAGGCCTCCGCCGGGTAGGCCTGGGTGGGATCAAAGCTGTCCACGGCCGGCACCTGGAGGAACTCGATCATGTCGCCATTGATGAGCAGCTCGACATCCATGTTCCGCTCGTCACTTTCGACTGCTAGGTCGGCCAGGAAGGCGGCGAACTGGTCGTCGCTGATGAAATCCTCCAGCGGGTTGACGGGGGCGAATCCGGCCCCCAGGTGTAGGTCGCTGAGGACAATCTTGATTTTTCCGGTCATTTTTGTTCCCTCCTACGGCCCAAACACAGCGCTGCAGTGCCCACTATGAGCCTTTCAGGTGTTGGTCAAAAAAGTCGGCCACGCGCTGCATAAAGAGTTGATCTCCTGCGCCCCGAAAGGTGTGGGGCAGGCCAGAGTAGGTAAAGCATTCGATCGTCTTGTTCAGCGCTTGCAGCCGTCCGCACAGATCCACAGACCAGGCCAGGGGCACGACCTCATCGGTGTCGCTGTGGTGGATGCTGACGGCGGCCTGGATGCGGTCCAGGTAGTAGATGGGTGAGATGCGCTCCAAATCCTCCTCGGGCGTCTCCAGCTCCTCGAGCCCGCGCTCGCCGCCGGACCAGTAGAGGATGCGCTCATAGTTGGTCCGCTCGTCGCCGCTCATCGAACCGTAGAGCACGGCGGCCCGCACGTCCGGGGCGACGGTGATGACGCGCAAGGCCACCCCGCCGCCCATACTGTGACCCCACAACCCGATGCGGTTCGGATCCGCCCGCTGCAGCGCTCCTGGCTGTCCGCCCATCTGTCGCACCAGGGCGATCAGATGCAGCACGTCCAGGGCTGTCCCCACGCGAAAAGGGTCCGGGCCAGCGTCTGAGGGGGGAAAGTTACGCAGGTTGGGATGGATCACCAGGTAGCCGCTGCGGGCTAGGTGATCGGCGTAGCGGGTGGTGTAGGCCAGCGTGGTGTAAATATCCGGGGAGATGTAGCCGTGCAGCAGCAGCACCACCGGGAACGACTCTTTCTCTCGCAGACGGGGGACGTTCATGAAACCATAGATGGTCAGTCCCTCGCTGGGGTAGGTGACCAGGGTGCGGGTAAAGGCGTCGGTGACGGCCAGCACCTCTTCGATCCTGAGCGCGCCGCCCCCGTACTCGCGCGCCGTCAGGTCGGCGATGGTCAGGCCGGCGTAGGGATCGGGGGTAGCGGTCGGCGTGGGGGAGGGGGTGATGG
>OMKS01000973.1_pt1 | contig 26326 bp, 23 predicted proteins | sample 1674721 | NCBI WGS metagenome assembly OMKS01 (sample SAMN06264996, study PRJEB25208) | sediment metagenome | isolation source: hot spring sediment | place: USA: California | collected 2014-09-02 | reverse complement strand
ATTTTTAATTGCCTCCACCACTTTGGCAAGACCTTCAGGGGTGTCGAACTGTACACAGGTAGCTGCGCCCCGCGGGACGATTTTCCGCATCAGGCCGCTCAGAACCTTGCCGGAACCGGCCTCGATAAAAAGCTCGACCCCTTCGCGGAGCATCAGGTTAATCGACTCGTACCAGCGGACCCGGGTGGCGATCTGCCGGGCCATGATCGACCGGATGGCTGCGGGATCCTCTTCCCTTTCCGCCGTGACATTGAAAACGACCGGAACGGACGGCCTGTTGAAATCAATGTCGCGCAGGACAGCGGCAAGATCTTCAACCGCCCCCCCCAGCAGGGGGCTGTGATTGGGGGCGCTGACGTTGAGCGGCACGATCCTGGCCCCATTCCTGCTGCAGACGTCGCTGAATCCCCCGAGTCCGACCAGATCCCCGGAAATCACAACCTGCCGTTCGGAATTGTGGTTGGCGATGACAACCATGCCGCCGGTAAAATCCTCGAGCAGGGATTCGACTTCATCTACGGTCAGGCCCAGCACCGCCCGCATCCCTCCGGGACGTTTCGCTCCTTCCCTCTCCATAAGCTCGCCGCGGCGGGTGACCAGGGCCAGGCAGTCCCGCGGACTGACCACCCCGGCCGCGCACAGGGCACTATACTCCCCCAGACTGTGGCCGGCAAAAAAGGCCGGCCGGAAATCGGGCAGCGCCCTGACCAGGGCCTGCCAGCAGATCAGGTTTACCGTGGTGATGGCGGGCTGAAGATGAAGGACCCTGGTCAGTTCCTCCATGGGTCCGTCGAGGCACAATTTCGTCAGCCCCACGCCGCTTTGTTTTTCCGCCTTTTCCATCAGATCACGGGCGGCCCCATCCAATTCCAGAAACTCCCTGCCCATGCCGAGATACTGCGACCCCTGCCCGGGGAAAAGAACAGCTGCCTTTTTCATAATTCACCTCGTCGTACCGGTTGCCCTGCAGTCATGGCTTTTCGATTCCGATACTGCTTCTCCTTCGTTGTTGCGTCAACCCTGAACCCATCGGGGATCGATCTGCACCGACAAGCCGGCAGGCCGGCAGGCTTCTTCACGCCCGAAGCTGCCAACCGCAAACTGACAACTCCCGGCGTCAGCCGGGCTCCGTCTTCCCCTGTGGTTTCCGACTTACCCCTGCCTGTCAAAAAAGAGGTTGTAGACCAGGAAGATTCCCACACCGACCGTTATGGCCGAATCGGCCAGGTTGAACGCCGGCCAGTGATGCCTGCCAACATACACGTCGAGAAAATCGATCACCGACCCCAGGCGCACCCGATCAATCAGGTTGCCCGCCACCCCGCCTCCAATAAGTCCAAGAGCGGTCACATACCAGGCCGATGTCTTTCTCAGCCGGCGGTACAGAAAGCCTATGACCACCAGCGCCGTAACGGCAACGACGATAAAAAACGCCTGCCGCCAGACCGAGGGTTGCCCGGCCAGAAAACCGAAAGCGGCCCCGGTGTTGGTCAGGTAGGTGAGGTTAAAAAAGCCCGGCACCACCGGCACGGATTCATACATCGAAAAACGACCGGCAATCCAGAACTTGCTCGCCTGGTCGAGAACGACAACCAGGAGAATGAGGGCAGCAAACCACATGGGCGAATCCGCTCAGACGGTAAGGGAGCGCACAACGTCAGCGCAGCGGCGGCAGACCGACGGGTGGTCCTCCTCTTTCCCCACCGAGTCGGCAATGGTCCAGCACCGCGCACACTTGGTGCCGGCGGCGGGCAGTATGGCTATATTCAGTTCCGGCACATTCTCGGCCGGGACCACATCGGTCACCGCGCCTTCCTCAAAACCTTCAACCTGCCGCAGGCTGGAGACAATGCAGATCTCCCGCAGCAGGTCCCACTTGTCCGCGAGAAATTCGGCGGTCTTCCCGCCAGCCTGGACGAGGACTTCCGCGTCCAGCGACAGGCCGATGACTTTCGCCTGGCGGGCCGCTTCCAGAACCCTGGTTATTTCCCCGCGGATGGCAAGAAGACGATCCCAGGAGGCAAAAAACTCTTCCTCAATGGGGATGTCGCCCGTTTCCGGGAAGGAAGCGAAAAAGATGGACTTTTCGGCCGGCAGCTCGGCGCCGTCGGCATGGAGGTGCTCCCAGGCCTCGGCCATGGTGAAGCTGAGGATCGGAGTCATGAGGCGGAGCAGTCCGTCGGCGATGCGGTGGATCACGGTTTGCGCCGACCGCCGGTCGACCGAATCCGGGGCGGAAACGTACAGACGGTCCTTGAGGATGTCAAGATACAGGCTCGACATGGTCGTGACGCAGAAATTGTGCAGGCTGTGATAGACGGTGTGAAATTCATATTTCATGTAGCTGTCGACCACCCTGTTGACCATTCGCGCGTAGCCCGCCAGGGCCCAGCGGTCGAGTTCCGGCATCCGGTCGAAGGCCACCGCGTCGCGGGCCGGGTCAAAATCGTAGAGATTGCTCAGCATAAAGCGGATCGTATTCCGCATTTTGCGATACGCATCCGACACATGGCGGAGAATTTCATCCGACACCTTGACATCGTCGCGGTAATCCTCGCTCGCCACCCACAACCGGAGGATTTCGGCGCCGTACTTGTCAATCACTTCCTGGGGGGCGACAACGTTGCCGATACTCTTGGACATCTTCTTGCCCTGGCCGTCGACCACGTAGCCATGGGTCAGCACGCCCTTATAGGGGGCCCTGCCGCGCGTTCCCACCGAACAGAGCAGCGAGCTCTGAAACCAGCCGCGATGCTGATCGCTCCCCTCGAGGTACAGGTCGGCGGGCGAGGCAAGTTCGCTCCGTTCCTCGCAGACGGCGGCGTAGCTCACCCCGGAATCAAACCAGACATCGAGGATGTCGTTCTCCTTCCTGAAGTTGCGGGAAGCGCAGCCTCCACAGACAGTCCCGGGCAGCAGGAAATCCCCGGCCTCCCGCTTGAACCAGGCATCGGCCCCCTCGGCGGCGAAGATCTCTTCGATTTTCGCGCACACCCCGGCATCGCGCAGTATTTCCCCGCACTCCGCACAGATGAGCACCGTCAGCGGCACGCCCCAGGACCGCTGCCTGGAAAGGCACCAGTCCGGCCGGTTCTCCACCATGCTGTAAATGCGCTGCATTCCCCACGCCGGCGTCCAGCTCACTTCCCTGATGGCGGCCAGCGCCTTGTCCCGCAGGCCGTTTTCCTGCATGGATATGAACCATTGCTCCGTGGCCCGGTAGATTACGGGCTTCTTGCATCTCCAGCAATGGGGATAACTGTGGCTGACCGAGGCCTCATGCACCAGGGAACCGGCGCTGCGCATATCCTCGTTGATAACCCCGTTGACCTTGGGGATCTGCATGCCCCTGTACCTGCCGGCCTCTTCGGTGAACATGCCCCGATCATCGACCGGCGACAGGATCTCCAGGCCGTAGCGCAGACCGGTGAGGTAGTCCTCGGCTCCGTGACCGGGGGCGGTGTGCACGCACCCCGTGCCGCTGTCAATGGTGACATAATCCGCCAGCACCATCAGCGAGTTCCGGTCCATGAAAGGATGGCGGCACTTTCTTCCCTCCAGGCCGGCCGCGGAAAACGTCGCCAGGATCGAATAACCTTCAATCCCGAACTCGCCCATGCAACGTTCGACCAGGTCTTTGGCAAGGATCCACACCTCGTCCCCCACTTCCACCGCCGCGTAGACAAAATCGGGATGGAAGGCCACGGCCAGGTTGGCCGGCAGGGTCCAGGGAGTGGTCGTCCAGATCAGAACACTGACCCTGCGGCCGGCCAGTTCCGGGGCGATATCGGACAAATCGTCGGCAACCGGGAACTTGACGTAGATGGACGGGGAGGTATGGTCATGATATTCCACTTCGGCCTCGGCCAGGGCCGTGCCGCAGGTCGAGCACCAGTACACCGGCTTCTTGGAACGGACAACGGAGCCCGACAGCAGGAACCTGTTGAATTCCCTGGCAATGGCCGCCTCATAGGCGTAGTTCATGGTCAGGTAGGGATCATCCCAGTCTCCCAGCACTCCCAGCCGCCTGAACTCCTCCTTCTGAATCTTGATCCACTTTTCGGCATACTTGCGGCAGGCGCCCCGCTTGGCAAGGGTGGGGATCTGCTCCTTTTTTTCTCCCAGGTCCCTGTCCACGTTATGTTCGATGGGCAGGCCGTGACAGTCCCAGCCGGGAATATAGGGGGCGTTGAAACCCGCCATCCGCCGAGCTTTTAGAATTATATCCTTGAGCACCTTATTGAAGGCCGTGCCCAGGTGAATATGGCCGTTGGCATAGGGAGGCCCGTCATGCAGCACAAAGAGGGGGCTGCCGGCGGAGGCCTCCTGGAGCTTCCGGTACAGACCCTCTTTGTCCCAGCGCTTCAGCATGGCCGGCTCTTTCTGGGTCAGATTGGCCTTCATTTTAAACTTGGTTTGCGGCAGGTTCAGGGTATCACGGTAATCCATGATGCTTCTCTCCCGGACAGATAAATAGTCGTGCGTTCATAAATGGGTAGCAAAACTGAAAATAATACCAACCAGGCGGAAAGTTGCAAGGGCAAAGAACAGTATTGTCGAAATGAGGGGAGAAACAACCGCCGCGGAGGCCGGGCAGACAAAAAAGTGGACCTCTTCCCCCGCTCAGCGAGCCGTCATTGAGATTTTTCTCTCCCGGGGTTCGGCCTGCTCAGAATTCAATGCCTTTCCTGGCCATGATGCCGGCCGCATAATGATGTTTTACGTCACGCATTTCGGTGACCAGGTCGGCGGCCTCGATCAGCCCTGAAGTGGCTCCCCTTCCGGTCACAACCACATGCATGGTGTCCGGCCGGGCAGCCAATCCCCGCAGCACAGTCTGTTCGTCTATCATGCCGTAGGTGACCAGGTAGGTCAGCTCGTCCAGAATCAGCAGGTGGTATCGACCCTCCTCGATGATTTTGACGGCGAAGTGCCAGGCCGCCCGGGCGGCCTCGATATCCTTGCGCAGGTCATCGGACTGCCAGGTGAATCCCCTCCCCATCACGTGCACATCGAGAAGATGGGCGAACTGCTTGGCGGCCTCAAGCTCGCCATAGCGCCAGTTCCCCTTGATGAACTGAACCATGCAGACCGGCAGTCCATGGCCAATGGCCCTGAAGGCGAGACCGAGGGCGGAGGTGGTCTTGCCCTTGCCGTTGCCGGTAAATACGAGCAGCAGACTTTTGTTTTCGGTATTTTCGTCGTCCATGTCTATTCCATGTCTATTCGCTTCCGCCGGATAACAGACAGTCCCACCCCGGCAATCCTTTTGATCACATTGACTTTTACCCGTGCCTCGGGGTATGGTTGATTACTTTCAGATTGTACTCTTTCGAGGAACGAAAGACAACCTGGCTGCGCATCGTATGACAAAATAACAGGAGGGGCGTCGTGCCGGAAAAGAACAATGACAGTTGCTGCGAGATATGCGGCGCAATCAGAAAGACCCGAAAAACCGGCGGCGTTGAGGCCTGCTCAACCTGCCGCACGGTGATTTCATGTGTCAGGAATCATCCTGATCTGGTCCGGAAGATCTGGCCCCTTTACCAGGACGAGCCGATCCTGCTCCACGCGGAAAGAATTTCTTCCGCCGAACCGATGGAATTGCCGGACGTTCTGGACGGCAAACGCTACCGGACCGTGGACCGGGAAGACAACAAATGGTATCTTTCGGTCAGCGAGATCAACGGCAACCCGGTCGAGGTGTTCGCCTCCACCGCCTTTGACCGGAACCATGAACTGCAATCGAGGATTTCCAATCTCACCACCATTACCCGGCTCATCTCCCTGATCCTCAGGCATATATTCCTGCATGAACCGTTGACCATGTCCAAATGCCTCAAGCAGATCCAGCGGTCCTCCCGCCAGAAAAACGATCTGCCCGACATGCTCTACGGCGTTTTGAGCCGCTATAACAGGAATCCGGAGGAAGCCGGCAGGAATCAGTCGGTCCCGTAATCCTGATTCTTTTCCTCGCCAAAGAGCTGCAGGAATACGCCGTACCCCTCCTCTTCCATTTTTTGCAGGGGCACGAAACGGAGCGCGGCCGAATTGATGCAGTAGCGAAGTCCCGTGGGCGGCGGCCCGTCGTTGAAGACATGGCCCAGGTGGGAATCCGCCAGCCTGCTCCGGACTTCGATGCGCACGCTGAAAAGCCGGTAATCCTTTTTCTCGACGATGCTTTGGTCATTGATCGGCCGGGAGAAGCTGGGCCAGCCGGTGCCGGAATCGTACTTGTCCAGGGATGAAAAAAGCGGCTCCCCAGAGATGACATCCACATATATTCCGGGCTGCTTGTTGTCCCAGTACGCGTTCCGGAAAGGCGGTTCCGTGCCTTCCTCACGGGTCACTTTGTACTGCAGCGGCGTCAGGGTCTTGCGCAGTTCGTCGTCGCCGGGCCTGACATAGCCCTTTACCCCGCCCTCCCGACTCTTTTCCTGCCAGGTCTTTTTCAGGAAGGCCTCCCGCCCCGAACCGGTTTTATACCTGGAATAGTGCTGGGCATTTTTGTGGGCGTAGTCCTGGTGGTACTCCTCGGCCGGATAAAAAGGAGCCGCCGACAGAATGGCCGTGACCACGGGCCTGCCGAACATGCCGGACTCATCCAGCTTCTTTTTTGATTCCTCGGCCGCCAACCGCTGCTCTTCATCCAGGTAGAAAATGGCGGTGTGATACGGCGAACCCCGGTCGGCGAACTGACCGCCCGGGTCGGTCGGATCTACCTGCCGCCAGAAGACATCGAGCAGTTGCTCGTAGGATACCCGCGCCGGATCGTAAACCACCCGCACCGCTTCATAATGGGCGGTGGTCCCGGAGCCGACCTCTTCGTAAGTTGGTTTTTCCGTCTTGCCTCCCGTATACCCCGCGGTCACTTCAACAACCCCGTCGAGCTGCTCGAAAGGCGGTTCCATACACCAGAAGCAGCCGCCGGCGAATATCGCGGTCCTCCTCCCTGCCGCCTGCGCAGAGGCAGCCGTGGAGGCCGACAGCAGAACAACCAATGCCGACAAAGCGATGAATGACATGACCAGACTCCTTTTACACTGAAGAGCAGACCTATTTTTCCTGTCCGTTTCATATCGATAATGATAATCATCTTTTGCAAAGGTGGAGAAAAATTGCTGCGGCCTCGACCTTGCAGGGCGCGGTGAGCATGTCCTGCGGCTTTCAGAAAAGAAGAGGAAAAGGGAAAACAGGAAAATTATGGCAGGAAAGGAAGCGAAGCCGGGGCCGGAGGTCCGCCCTGTCCCGCTCAATCGTCGGCCCCGGCAACCGCGATCCTTTTCGTGGCGCTTGCCAGTTCCACTTCCTTGGCCCTGTCCAGGCCCAACCGGGCTGCAATCGAGTCCGGATAGCGCTTGTAATATAATTTCGCCGTCAGGGAAACCGTCTGGCCGGCGTTATCCGGCACCTGCAGCAGAAAAATCTCCTTCCTGATCTCGTCGGCCTGCAGCCGGTTGTCAAAGACAATGCGCTCGGCATCAAATGAAAAAAGGGTCTGGCGTCCCTCGGGATCCACGCAAATGGCCCGGTACAGCCGTTTCCCGTCGGGAAAATCAGCGGTGAGGATGTCGGCGTCAAACCTTCCCCGGCCGGAAACATCAAACATTTCCTCACTGAACGATTCGACCGCCAGTGGAATGACCCGGTCGTTGATTTCGGCCGTGAAATCCAGATAGAGAAACCTGAACTCTGCGCTGCCGGTGGGCATTTTATGGCCCGTCTTGGAATTATCCACGATCACGTTGACCTCAATTTCCTCTCCGGCGGTCAGCACGTCCTTGTCGGCCCTGATCTCCAGCTGAATGGCCCCCTTGACCTGGGATGCAGAATGAGCTCCCGGGAACCGATGGGTTTACAGTCTTTCCCGTTCCGGTGAAAAGGTCAGAACGTTTTGTGATGCCCGGCCCGACGCATAGACCGGTTTGCCGGCGGTCAGGAAGCCCTGTACCGTCATATGGCAGTCCTGGCACTGAATATCGTGCTTTGCGTACCTGCTCTCCCGCCATTCAGTGTAGGTGGAAATGATCTCCAGCCCATGACGGTTGGTCCTGTTGTGGCAGATCCCGCAGATTTCACTCCTGGTCTGCAGTTCGGAATAGACATGATGCCAGTCCGAGGTCTGGGCAAACGGGCCGAACTTCTGTCTCCCCGGTTCGGCGACATAGTTCGCGCTGCCGGGCTCTTCCCCTTTGTAGCCGCTGATGCGATGGCAGAAATCGCATTCGACCCCTCCAAGGTCAGGGCCGTCGCTCTTAATCGAGACCGTTTTGCCTTTCATCTGCGTGTACATGACCGGCGCATGACAGGCAATGCATCCGGCCGCCTCCCCGGTCAGGGTCCTGTCCTCCCTGTGCCGCGGCAGCAGCACCTTGAAAAAAGCCGCCCTGAAAAATGGATTTTCGTATGATTTGGCATGCATGGACTCACTGAACTGGGCATGGATGTTTTCATGGCAGATGCTGCACTGGGACGAGGGTTCGAAACCTGCCCCGTCCCCCTGGTATCCCGGATACGCCGAGGCGGGCCCATCAGGCGGGCCCGGTGAATCCGCGGCCGAAGCGCCGGCCGGCGGCACCACCATGACAGCCGCGACAGTGTACCAAACGACCCAGCGCCGCACCCTGTCAACAGCGGCACAAAAACCACTCCAACTATTTTCCCGCAGAAAAGACATTGACAACCTCACCCCGGTGTTGACGGAGCGCGCCGCGCCGCCCCAAACCATGACCCTGTTGCTTCGATATTCCCTGAAAAAATTATATGGTTTTTCCCTTCCCCATGTCAACGGTATCTGAAGCCGAAAGCCCGGGGACAGAAGACCGGGTAATCCGGGCAACGGGGACGAACGGGGAGAAGAACATGTTGAGGCACCCGGCTGTGCAGGTAAAGTCGGCGGTTGGCAATGCCCCACCCCGCGCCGGCGGCGACGATTGAGGAGGATATCGCAGCTGCATGTCAGCCGCTTTGATCAGGCTTCAGGCTGGGAGGCTGGAGAGAATTTGGCAGGCGGCTGTAGGAACGGCACAGGATGTACGGGAAGGGTATTGGGCGGGGCGGAGGAAACAGATTGAAGTTTAAAATTGCCTGGCATTTGAAATGGTCGGGAAGAGAGGATTCGAACCTCCGACCCCAGCGTCCCGAACGCTGTGCTCTACCAGACTGAGCCACTTCCCGACCGCATCCTTATAAAATAAAAAACAGCCGACAAAAATGCCAGCTGTTTTTTGAGAAACTTGTCTGTAAAAATTATTTTTTTACAGCGTCGGCGAGCTTGCTGCCCGGCTTGAACTTCGCGACTTTTTTGGCCGGGATGTTGATCATTGCGCCGGTACGGGGATTCTTGGCTTTACGCTTGGCGCGCTTGACCACGGAAAAAGTACCAAAACCAACAAGAGTAACCTTGTCGCCTTTGGAGAGCGCCTTGGTCACGGACATCAGCATGCCGTTCAGTGCCTTTTCCGCAGCAGCCTTGCTAATGTCGGCCGCACCTGCCATAGCTTCAACCAATTCCTTCTTGTTCATGCTTCCCTCCCAATTTTTTCATCTTGCCCGCTAAGGCTCCTCTTAAGGCGCATCAGGTGGACCCTGATTCACAACCTCTCTTCATTGCTGTGATTTAATCCGATACAAAATCCTTTGTCAAAGGAAAAAATACCTTTTTTTCCCCTGCAGTGCTTGCTTTTAGCCGATTTTAAGATCTATTTTTAGATGTCGAACCGGTCGCCTTCATCTTCCCCTCAAATCAAGAGCAACACTGGTTATGTGCATATTATTCAAAAAATCAATAAGATAATCGCGTTGCGGGCTTGCGGCGATGCGCGGCAGATCTTTTCTTTGCACCTGGATCAGGACCCTGGCGGCATCATGCTTGTCAAGCCTGACCCGGCACCCCGAAAAACCTGCATCGTCCAGATACTTCTCCATCCCGGCAACCCGTTCCAGGCGATCGGCGGTGACGGGCAGCCCGGTCGGCAATCTGGTTGCCAGACAGGACGCCGAGGGCTGATTCCATGTTTCCAGTCCCAATTGCCGGCTCAACTCCCGCACCTCGTCCTTGGTCAGACCGGCCGCCGCCAGGGGAGTCTCGATCCCCAGTTCACGTATCGCCCTGAGTCCCGGCCTGGCACTGTTCATGTCGTCAGCATTAGTGCCGTCGGCCAGGACGGCAAAACCTCTCCCGCGGGTAATTTCGCAAAAAATAGTATATATTCTGGATTTGCAGAGGTAGCAGCGGTGCTCGGGATTGCGGACGAAGTCGTCCCAGAGCAGGGGCTGGAGATCGACAAATTCGTGAACAGGGGTGGGAGAGACGGCATGGCGGATAAACCAGTCTGCCGCCCGTCGGGTATCCGCCGGCTTGACCAGGCATGACCGGGCGGTCAGAACCAGGACGCGATCCGGACCCAATATGTCCAGTGCCAGCTTCAGCAGGAGCGAGCTGTCGGCGCCGCCGGAAAAGGCGATGGCAACCTTCCCGTACTGATCAAGGATGCGGCCGGCGTTTTTTTGCTTGTCGTGCAGCTTCATTGCTCAGTCGGGACCAGCAAACGGTTACTCCTCGACATCCCTGGAATAATCCACCGAGGGGAAGCGGGCGACCGGCTGGCCCAGTTCAAATTTCCGGTCCAGGATCCAGCCTTTCAGGGTTTCGGCAATCTCAAGGGCCTTTACGCGGCTCGACAGGGGAAAAGCGGGCACCTTCCTGCCGGCCACCTCTATTTCGCCCGACCGGAGCTGCGCATAACTGACTTCACCGTAGTTTCTGTGCACGCGGTTGGTGTAATCATGCCCGTAATCAACGACCTGGGTAATGATGTCAGCGTCGGCGACGCCCGTAAAGAGGGCCATTTCCTCGTCGAGGATCGGTATCGGCACACCCAGGCCGACCGCCAGTGAACATCCGTAGCCCTGCAGACTGACGCCGCGCAGCCACTGAGGGGTCATCTGCTTCAGGTCGCCTTGAACCATGAGCGTCCCCGATGGCCGGCGGGGCGTACCTTTGGGACTCCTGGGCACGTCCGGATTGTGCTGGGTACCGTGCCAGGTCACGTAGCCGATGCCGCCGCCGAGGAAAATCCTCGTGCCCAGGCCGATGGTCCGATAATAGGGATCGTTGAGCAGGGGACTGAGCTCCCCGGCGCTGCAGTAATTGGCATTGCGGCAGTGGGGTTTCAGCATGCCCATGTAGGTGTAGACGGTCCTGTCGGACAGATTGACGGCGCAGTTGTAGTTCTGGTAGGCGTTGCGGGGATTGCAGAGCAAAGCATGTCCGAAATCGGCCAGGGTCAGCTCCATCTTGCATTTTCTGTTGGCATAGCAGTCCGTCTGATAGGCCTTGGCCTCGAGAAACACCTTTTTGCCGGCCACCAGGTCCTCGATAATGTGCCCTCCGCCATAGCGGAATTCACCGGGATAGATCTTGTTCTGCGGATCATCCTCGGCGAGTTCGGTGGCCCCGAGATAAAAATCGACGGCGGCCAGGCCGCCATAGGCCGGCACCTTGTTGATCCAGACCTTGCCGGCCTTGATGGTCGGCGTTGTCTGGGGGAAATTGAAAAAGGCACCCGAGGAGCACATGGTGGAAAAGGTCCCGGTGGTCACGACATCCACCTTGCGGGCAGCCTCGACCGGTCCTTTTTTTCCGACGATATCGATCATCTCCTCGGCATTGACCACCACCGCCTCTCCCGCTTTGATCCGGGCATTGATTTCCGCGTAGCTCTTGTTGACCTTGAATTTGCTCATTTTTTCCCAGGGATTCCGTATAAATTTGCAGACGCCGCTTCCCGCGCTTCCGACCGGCGTATATTATTGCAAACGAAGACGAGCGCAAGACATTTCAATTTTTTCTTTGCTTCTCACCGAAAATGCTTTACATATCCGGATACCTTGGAAAATGCCCGGGCGGCGGAACAGCCCGGCAGTCTCCTGATTTTACGTTTTGCTCCGACGGGGCGCAGCAATGACAACCAAGACAATTCCCGGATATACCCAGGCTGGTATGGACGAACTCGGCCTCCCGACATGACAGAAAAACCGACAATCATTGAAGTACGAAAGCGAATCGATGCCATCGACGACAATATCCTGCGGCTGCTGAAGGAGCGCCTTGAATGCGCCCTGGAAATCGGCCGCCTGAAGGACGCCTCGAGCCGGGCCAAGTGGGACCCCCTGCGGGAGCGAGAGATTTTCAGCCGGCTGCTGCGGGACAACAACGGGGTTTTCCCTGAAAATTCCCTGTATTCAATCTTCCATGAAATCATTACCACCTGCCGCCTGTCCCAGAAAAATATCGAGGTTGCCTACCTCGGCCCCGAGGCCACCTTCACTCATCTGGCCGGGGTTGAATACTTCGGCCAGTCCGCCACCTACAAGCCGATGGAATCCATCGATGAAGTGTTTCGCGAGGTGGAAAAGGGCCGGACAGCCTACGGTATCGTGCCGGTGGAAAATTCCATCGAGGGCGCGGTTTTTTCCACCCTCGACTCCTTCATGAAGTACAACGTGAAAATCTGCGGAGAAATCCAACTGCCCATATCCCACAACCTGGTCTGCCGTTCCGGCAACATCGAGGACATCCAGACCGTCGCCTCCCATGCCCAGCCCCTGGCCCAGTGCAGGAAGTGGCTGCGCAAGAACATGCCGAACATTCCGACCCTGCCGGTCTTTTCCACCGGGGCCGCCGCCCAGATGGCCGCCAACAACCCTAACATCGGGGCCATTGCCAGTTCCCTGGCCATTAAGACCTATGCGCTGCAGGTGGTGGTCAAGGGCATTGAGGATTACCAGGGCAACACCACCCGTTTCCTGGTCATCGGCCGTAAATCACCCAACAGGAGCGGCAATGACAAGACATCCCTCCTGCTCGGCCTCGTTGACCGGCCCGGCGCCCTCAATGAGGTGCTGACCATCCTCTCGTCCAAGAACATCAACCTGGCCAAAATCGAATCACGGCCCGTGAAGGGCAAACAGTGGACCTATCTTTTTTTCCTGGATATGATCGGCCACATCGAGGATCCGGTCATCGAGGAGGCAGCCAACATCCTCCGGCGGACCTGCGCCTATTTCGAATGGCTGGGCTCCTATCCCCAAGCCGAGGATATCGAGCCGTAGCTGCACGGCTGAACACGTCCGCGTCTGTCCTGGGGGGAGCAGGGCACTCGGTCCGGACCTCCCTGTACGGCCCGCTGACGACCAATAACCGACAATTTTTTCCTTGCCCGGTTTTCCGACACACGGGTTGTTATTTATCCGGTCATCCCGTATATTGTCTATGTTTCCACCCTTGCCCCTGTTCTTGTATCGAGACCGGCTCGTACCCCTGTTGCCTGACTGGTGCATGAAGGACAACTATGCTGATTCTGGCCATTGAAAGCTCCTGTGACGATACCGCGGCGGCGGTTCTCAAAAACGACCGGACCGTACTCTCTTCCGTCGTCAGCAGCCAGTTCGACATTCACGGCCGATACGGAGGAATCGTTCCGGAACTCGCCTCCCGCAGACATATCGAAGCCATCTGGCCCGTGGTCGAGGAGGCTCTCCGGCAGGCCGATGTCTCCCTCGGAAACATCGATGTCATCGCCGCCACGCGGGGTCCCGGCCTTATCGGGTCTCTGCTCGTCGGGTTTACTTTTGCCAAAGGGCTGGCCATGGTCCTGAACGTCCCCTGTGTCGGGGTTGACCACATGGCCGGTCACCTGCTTTCTCCCTTTCTCGCCGAACAGCAGCCGGAATTTCCCTATGTGGCCCTTGTCGTCTCCGGGGGCAATACATCCCTGTACCGGGTCAGGGACTATACCTCCTTTGACTGTCTTGGCCGGACCCGTGACGACGCGGCCGGAGAGGCCTTCGACAAGGTGGCCAAACTGCTCGATCTCGGATATCCGGGCGGCCCGGTGGTCAGTCAAACCGCGGGACGGGGCGCCGCCGACGCGTTCGACTTTCCCCGGGCCTGGCTCGACCCCGACAGCCTTGATTTCAGTTTCAGCGGCCTGAAGACCTCCGTGGTCAACCAGGTCGGTTATTTCCGACGGCAGCAGCGCCCCCTGCCCGTCGCCGACCTCTGTGCCTCCTTCCAGGAGGCGGTGGTCGATGTCCTGGCCGGGAAAACACTCAAGGCGGCGGAACGGACCGGTTTGGACCGCATAGTCCTGGCCGGCGGCGTTGCCGCCAATGCCAGGCTCAGGGAAGTCATGCATGAGCGCTGCGCAGCCGCGAACCTGCGGCTGTTTGTCCCCCCTCCCTGGTATTGCACCGACAATGCCGCCATGATCGGGCTGGCCGGTTTTCACCATTACCGGCTCGGAGGCGGCATCACCCCCGACACCGATGTCTATTCCAGACCTCGTCTGCATTGAACATGCGTGTTTTATACACCCTGCAAAGAACCATAAAATACTACATTCTGAAATTCGTGCGCCTGCGCGGCAACCCCCAGGGTCTTGCCATGGGCGTGGCGATCGGTGTTTTCATCGGCATATCGCCGACCATGCCGCTGCATACGATTGCCATCATCGGCTTCACCCTGCTCATGCGGGTCAGCACCGTAGCCGCGCTCATCTCGGCAACCATCGTCAGCAACCCCCTGACCCTGGTTCCCCTGTACTACCTGTGCTGGCTGACAGGCAATTTCGTTCTGCCCGGGCGCCTGACCTGGGGAAGGATAGAGGAGGTATTGCATGTACTGGCCAACCAAGGGTTCATGGACAGCCTCAGGGCAGTCAGTCATCTCGGCATCGACGCCATCGCCGTCATGCTGACCGGGGGCTTCCTTCTGGGACTGCCCGCTGCGCTGCTGAGCTACTTTTTTTCCTATTATTTTTTCATGGCGATCAGGCGAAAACGACAACAGAAACATCTGCTCAACTGAGGCGGAAGAAATGGCTCACGGACTGATACGAACGACCTTGCGCCGTCACGGCCTGGCGCCCCACAAAAAGCTGGGACAGAATTTCCTTGTCCACCGCCATACCGCTGAACGGATTGTCGACTTGGCTGCTCCGGCAGAGGACGATGTCATCGTCGAAGTCGGCGTCGGCCTGGGCGCCCTGACCAACCCTATCGCCGCCCGGGCGGCGGAGGTGATCGGCATCGAGGCGGATTCGGGCCTGGTGCAATGGCACCGCGACCATGGCGACCTGGCGGATAATGTCACCCTGATTCACGGTGACATCCTCAAAATCAGTTTGGAGCACCTTGTCGAACGTTCCGGCGGACCTCTCAGAATCATTGCCAACCTGCCCTATTCCATTTCTTCTCCCTTCCTGTTCCGGCTCCTCGATCATCATGCATTGGTCGACTGGGCGGTGGTCATGCTGCAGAAAGAGGTCGCTTTGCGCCTGACGGCCGTGCCGGGAACCAGGGAATACGGGATCCCGTCCGTCCTGTTCGCCGCCTGTGCCGCCATTGAACTCCTGATGCCGGTCAGGCCCGAGGAATTCCATCCCCGTCCCAGGGTGGACTCCCAGGTGATCCGGATCAGGTTCAGCCCCCCCCCGGAACGGTTGGCCCACTTACCTCCCTTTGACTGGGATATGCTGAAAAGAATCGTCCACAGCTGTTTTGCCCGGCGGCGCAAAACCCTGCTGAACGGCCTGGCGGCCGGGGGATTGATCGGTGACCGGAAACTCCTGGCCGCGGTCATCGAAAGGGCCGGTCTTTCCCCGACGGTCCGGGCGGAGCAGCTTTCCCTGGAACAGTTCGCCGAGCTGGCAAGATGCATGGCAGAATATATCGGTGAACCCGTAACCGGCGCAATCGGCAAAATTAACACGTAACGACTTAACTCCATACAATGCAGAACTTCGTTTTCCACAATCCCACCAAAATTATTTTCGGCAGAAACACCATCCCTTCCATCGGCCCGGAAACGGCGTCCTGGGGGAAACGCTGTCTCCTGGTTTACGGGACCGGCAGCATCCGGCAAAACGGCGTTTACGACGCCGTACAGACTTCCCTGCGGGAGGCGGGACTGGAAATGGTCGAGCATGGCGGGGTTCAATCGAATCCCCTGCTTTCCCATGTCCGGGAAGGCATAGCCAGGGTCAGGGCGCACTCCATCGAAGTCGTGACCGCGGTGGGAGGAGGCAGCGTCATAGACAGCGCCAAGGCCATCTGCGCCGGTTCGGCGGTCGACCACGACGTCTGGAAATTTTTCACCGGCAAAAAGAGCATCAAACGGGCCCTGCCCCTGACCACCGTCCTGACCCTGGCCGCATCGGGATCGGAGATGAATTCGGGCATGGTGATCACCAACGACGAAACCCGGGAAAAATTCGGGTTCGGCAACCGGCACCTCCATCCCAGAACGTCCATCCTCGACCCGGAAACCACCTTCACCGTTCCCCCCGGCTACACCGCCTACGGCGCGGTCGACGCAATCGCCCACGTTCTCGAATATTACATGACCGGCGAGGATTCCTCCACCCCGGTCCAGGACCGGCTTATGGAGGGGCTGATCCGCAACGCCATGGACGCCTGCGATCGCTGTCTGGCCGACGGGATGGACTATCAGGCACGGGCCGACCTGATGTGGACCGCGACCCTGTCACTGAACGGACTTACGGGCGCCGGCCTGGGGAGAGTGGGGATGCCCATGCACATGATTGAACACTCGCTCAGCGCCCTGTATGATGCTCCCCACGGCGCCGGCCTGGCGGCGATCATTCCGGGATGGCTGCGATGGCGCTCCCGGGAGGACGACAGAAAAATCGTCCAGCTGGGAGAACGGGTTTTCAATTTCGACCGCTGCGGAATCCCGCGTACCGCCGCCGCGACCATCAACATGCTGGGAAAGTGGTTCGTCCGGGCCGGCTGTCCTGTCACCCTGGACGAACTGAACATCCCGGCAGCCGATATCCCGGCCATCGCTGAAAATGCCGTGCGGCTGGCCCGCATATGGCGCCTGAACCGGTACACCCGGGAAACCATTGCCGAAATTCTCTCCCTCTGCCTCGCTGCTTCCGGTCCGGCTTAAAACCGATGACATTTTTGCCCCACTGCGATATATAGGGTCTACGAGAGAATCAACGCAGTTTCCAGCGCCCTGCCCAGGAGGAGACCCATGTCCAAAAGCCTGTATACCGCTCATCCCCTGCCGTCGACCTGGCTCACCGATTTCGACAAGCACCTGTTCAACGAGGGAACGCATGAACGCGTCTACGAAAAATTCGGCGCCCACCTGCAGGAAACGGGCGGCCGAAAAGGAGTGGCCTTCGCCGTGTGGGCACCCAATGCCCGGAAAGTCTCTCTCATCGGCGACTTCAACGGCTGGAACGGCGACAGCCATCCCATGTATTCCAGCGATGCCGGCATCTGGACCCTTTTCGTCGAGAACCTGCCGGAATTCGCCGTTTACAAATACCGCATAACCGCCCCCGACGGCCAGGTGTTCGACAAGTCCGACCCCTATGGCTTTGCCATGGAGGAACGCCCCCGCACCGGCTCGGTGGTGGTTGATCTCAACCGCTACCAGTGGCACGATGAAGCCTGGATGATCTCCCGTCAAGAGCGGCAGTCCCTCCTTAACCCCATCTCGATCTACGAAGTACATGCCGGCTCATGGCGCAAGATGCCCGACGAACAGTGGGGGACCAGATACCTCACCTACCGTGAGCTCGCCGACGTCCTGATTCCCTATGTCCTCGACATGGGGTACACGCATATTGAACTGCTGCCCATGGCGGAACACCCGTTTGACGGTTCATGGGGCTACCAGGTCCTTGGCTTCTTCGCCCCGACAAGCCGTTTCGGCACCCCCGAAGATTTCATGTATTTCGTCGACCAGTGCCACCGCAACAACCTGGGCGTCATCCTCGACTGGGTCCCCGCCCACTTTCCCAAGGACGGCGCGGGGCTGAACTTTTTTGACGGCACCCATCTCTATTCCCATGTCGATCCCCGCCAGGGCGAACATCAGGACTGGGGAACCCTGATCTTCAATTACGGCCGCAACGAGGTCCGGACCTTCCTGATTTCCAACGCCCTGTTCTGGCTCGACAAGTATCATATCGACGGCCTGCGGGTCGATGCTGTTGCCTCCATGCTCTACCTTGACTACTCCCGGGAGGAGGGCGAATGGATACCCAACAGATACGGGGGGCGTGAAAATCTGGAGGCCATCAGCTTCCTGCAGAAAACAAACGAGGTCCTCCACGGCTGTTTTCCTGGCATACTGACCATTGCCGAGGAATCGACCTCCTGGCCCATGGTCACCCAGCCGACCAACCTGGGAGGCCTCGGATTCAGCCTGAAATGGAACATGGGCTGGATGCACGACACCCTCTCCTATATGCATGAAGATCCCCTGTTCCGGCGTTTCCATCACAACCTGATGACTTTCGGCATGCTGTACGCCTTTCACGAGAATTTTATTCTCCCTCTCTCCCACGACGAAGTTGTGCACGGCAAAGGCTCCATGATAAACAAGATGCCGGGGGACGAGTGGCAGAAGTTTGCCAACCTCCGGGCTTATTACGGTTTCATGTGGGGCTATTCGGGGAAAAAACTCCTGTTCATGGGTTGTGAGTTCGGCCAGTGGCAGGAGTGGGATCATGACCGGGGGATCGAATGGGCCGCACTCGAAGCGCCCAACCACCAAGGTCTGCAGCGGTTTGTCCGTGATCTGAACCTGGTCTATCGCAACGAACCGGCCCTGTATGAAAATGATTTCGACTGGGAAGGCTTCTCCTGGATCGACACCAGCGACACCGACAACTCGGTTTTCTCCTTTATACGCTTTGACCGCTCCCGGAAGAATTTCGTCATCGTTGTTGCCAATTTTACTCCCGTGGTCCGCAACCTCTGCCGCATCGGCGTGCCGGAACCGGGACGCTACCGGGAGCTGCTGAACAGCGACAAGGAAGTGTACTGGGGCAGCAACATTTTTACCGGGGAGGACATTTTCAGCCAGGAGATCGCCTCTCATGGCCACCATCACAGCCTTGTCCTGACCCTGCCGCCCCTGTCAACAATCTATATCAAACCCGCAGATTGATTCCGATCACGACGGATACGGAACACTCAAGAGCATGCCATGGCACCACGATTCCTTTTTTTCCTTCTCGCAGGACTCACCGTCTACCTCTCCCTGTCGCTCTATCACGGCCAGCAGGTGAAAAAACTGTCTGCGCCGGCCGCAAGCACTGGGATAAATGCTCCCTCCGCAAATGATCGGGAGAGAAACTGGATCCAGGTCACCACCCGGGCCGGGAAAGCCGGAAAGAATTCCGTTTCCGACGGGGACTCCGACCCGGCCGGACTTCCGGTACGGATCGGCATCCAGGGACCGCCGCTGCCAGCCGTAACCCAGGACCCCGCCGCACTGCGGACTGCCCTTGAGCAGGAAAAAATGAAAGCCGACAGCCTGGCGCGGGAAAATGAAAACCTGCTGTTCCGTCTTGGCGTTCTCCAGGCCGAGCTGGAGGAAGCACGCTCACTGCTCCGGAAGAAAGAGGAGGAGCTGCAGCATGCCCTTTCCTCCGGAACGGAGGCGGCGGACCGGACCGCCGGGAAAATTGACACCCTTTCCCGCCAGCTCCTGAAGGCAGAGGAAAAAATGGCCCAGGCCGATGCAAAGATCGGAGAACTGGACAGCTTGCCGGCCGATGCACAGAAAAACGGGCAGCAGAACATTGCCGCCGTCCGCGGTGTCCTGGAAGAGCTTGCCCGGTCCAGGCAGGAACGCGAACAGTACCTGGCTGAAATCGGCCGCCTGGATACCCTGCTCAAGAAAACAAAGTCCAGGCTGATTGCGGCGGAGAGTGAAATCACCCGTTCCCGGCTCAAGGCGGAAGCAATGCTGTACTACGACCGCGGGAAGGACCGGCCGGCCGCGCCGTTCAGGCAGGAAACGGACACCCTGCAGGCACGGCTGGCAGACATGCAGGACAGCCTTGCCCGATCGGAGCGGCGGGTCGCCGACCTCAGGATGACGGAACAGCGGCTTCGGCTGCGGATCGACGGTGGCCTGACCGATGCGGCCAAAGCCGAACCGCTGGAGGCAACCCCGGACCCGAGACCTACAGCAGATGAATAACCGCGAGGTTGAGCAGGCCGATGAGAAAACCCAGCAGGGCGCCGAACAGGTTGATGTACTTGAACTGCTCCTCCATTATTGACAGAAGAAGTTGTTCAAGCTTGAGCAGATCGAGGGAATTGACCCGGCCGGCGACCATCTGCCGGATATTCAGCAGTTCGACCAGGTTCGGCACTTCGCGCAGCAGGATGCGGTTGATGGTCAGCACCGCGTAATCGGTGACTCCGGCCCTGACCCCGGGGGGCAGAATGGTGTTCAGGACCCCGACCGGGCGATCGAGAAAATCGTCCAGCAGGCTGTCCATCATCGTGTCGATGAGCCGGGCGACCCGTTGCGACCGCAGCAGGGAAACCGTCTCGCTGCTGATGCTCTGTCTGAATGTTTGCACCGTCTCCCGCCGCACGAGCCGGCCGCTGATTTCGGCGGCACCGCTCCGGCCCCCGTCGAGCATCTCCTCGAAACTGTCTCGCAGCATGGAAGACAGCACCCCGGCAACCCCTTCGCAGCGCACGATGGCCATGACCTGGATCGCTATCTCCCGACAGATCGATTCGAGCTGTTCCTCCTCCATGCCTTCCAGGATGCGGGATAAAGGGGTTTCCAGGTATTTCTCGACCTGCCCGGCCAGCATCGCGGCGAACCGCTCCTGGACTTCCGGATTCTCCAGCCATGATCGAATGTTGTCCTCCTGACCGGCCAGATATTCCCGCACCACGCCTTCAAAAACCTTCAGGTTCAGAAAGCCGCCGGCCATGGCGCCCAACGGACCCAGCGAATCCATGAAATTCCTGATCCCGGCGCGGACGGCCTCTATGATCCTTTCCCGGATCAGCGGCTCGGTCAGCACCTTGGAGAGCTGCCGCAGCATATCCGGGGAGCGCCGGAGAACAGTAGCGACAATCAGCTCCCGCAGGGTATCCGGGAGATAATCGGCGATGGTTTTTCCTTCCCCGGCTGCCTGCCTGAAATTCCTCTGCAGCCTGCCTGCCAGCCACTCCTCCGTCCGTCTGCCGGCAATCAGGTCCTTGACCAGGGTGCCGAGAAAGCCGTACAATGCCTGCCGTTCCGTCCTTGAGACCATCGATTCCAGCGGTCTCGCACCCAGAACGTCCAGCTGTTCGGCGACGGCCTGGTTGACCCTGGCGGCGAACTCGTCACTCTGGATAAACTGCTGCAGCCCCGTGCGAACCTGGTATTTCACCGTCCTGACCGCCACCTGCAGGTACGCCTGGAACCGTGGCGGCACTATGGTCCGAACCGGCCCCAGGTCGCGGTTGAGGAGATCGTTGACCCAGTCGTCGACCAGGGTGCCGAGACGGTCCTGAAACCTCTCCTCCGAGAGGGCGGCGCCGATGTCCCTGCTGGTCAGCAGATGCGCGCCGACCATTGTGCCGATATTATCGGCCAGCCTGTGCCGTTTCGACGGGATGACCCCCGGGGTCATGGGCACCGGCACTCCCAGGACCCGCCACTGTTTCAACGGCCTGAAAAGCATCCTGATGGCGATCTTGTTGGTCAGATACCCGATGAAGGCACCGAGAATGGGCGGGCTGGCGTAAGCGAGAAAAACAGAGTTCATGGGCAGGCGGCGTTATCCGGAAGATTACCCTCCGGCCTGAATCAGTTCCGGCAGTTCCAGGGGATGGCGGACAAGGCGGGAGGCTCCGCTCGCCTCCAGTTCTTCGGCCGTCCGGAAGCCCCATAACGCCCCGACCGGGTACATCCCGGCCGCTCTGGCGGTTTTCATGTCCGTGGCGGTGTCGCCGAGGTACACTATCTCGGCGGGGGGAACGTTGATCCCGGCGGCGATCTCAAGGGCCGAGACGGGATCCGGTTTCCTGGGCACTCCCGGCCGCTGGCCGACAACCGTGGAGAAATTCCAACCGCCCAGGAACTGATCGACGCACAACCGGGTAAAGTCGTGCGGCTTATTGGAGAGGACGTTCAGAAAAAGATACTGTTGCTGCAGAGCACTCAGCATGACGCCTACACCGTCGTACACCCTCGTTCGGACATGCCAGTTTTTCGCATAATCATCCCGGAACGCCGCCATCAAACGTTCAATGTTTTCCGGATCCCGGACCTGTTCCGGCAGGATGCGTTCCACCAGGGCCCGTACCCCGTCGCCGACAAAATAGCGGTAGCGGTCAACCGGATGGGTCGGCAAACCGGCGGCGGCGAGAACACGGTTGCCGGCATCGGCCAGGTCCTCGAGGGTATCGAGCAGGGTCCCGTCAAGATCAAATATCACGGCTTTGAATCGCATGGCACCTTCGCTGTTGAAATGAGGGTTTTGGGAAACGTATAGCACATCCCCTTCCCTGTCCACAAAAAATTGCGCCCGGCCCTGCCCCTTTTGCCCGATCTTTTCCGGTTGACTGGCACATAGAGTTTTTTTAATGTATATTCCTTGTGTTAGATTTACAGTGCAACAGATCACCCTTTCCCGGAAATGACATGACCAAAACAATTGCCATGGCAGGCAAGGGGGGCACCGGCAAAACAACCGTCTCGGCCCTGCTGATCAAGTATCTCATCGAACACGCAATGACGCCCGTTCTTGCCGTTGACGCCGACGCCAACGCCAACCTCAACGAGGTTCTGGGACTCGACGTGCAGCAGACCATCGGTGAAATCCGCAAGGAAATCAAGAGCGACATCCCCGTTGGAATGAGCCGCGACCAGTTCATGGAAATGAAAATCCACCAGGCCCTCATCGAGGACTCGGGCTTTGATCTCATGGTCATGGGCCAACCCGACGGACCGGGGTGCTACTGCGCCGCCAACCAGTACCTGGCCATGACCATGGACCGGCTGGCCGAAAACTACCGGTACATCCTGGTTGACAACGAGGCGGGGATGGAGCATCTGAGCCGGATGAACCTGAGGTCAATCGATTACCTGCTCATCATCTCGGATCCTTCGGCCCGGGGAATACTGACCGCCAGGCGGATAGCGGAAATCACCGGCCCGCTGCAGCTCGAGGTGAAAAAAGGATATCTGATCGTCAACCGGGCTCCCGAACCGGTCCCGGCCTCCCTCAGGGAAAAAATCGACGAGGCGGTGCGGGCGGCCGGCCTGCCCTTGGGGGGCATCATCTCCTCCAGCCCCGAACTGATCAGCCAGGAACTGCAGGGTGAATCCTACCTGCGCCTGGCCGGTGATTGTCCGGTGATACGGGAGGCATATGCCGTCTTCGACAAGATTTTCGCCTGATCCTGCCATGAACGGACACGGGGACGAAACCGGCTGCATTATCGACCTGGTCAAAATTTCGAAGACCTACCTGCCCGATATCAAGGCCTTGCAGGATGTTTCCCTCAGCGTCAGAAAGGGCGAAATGATTTTTCTGACCGGAAAAAGCGGGGCCGGCAAATCGACCCTGCTTCGCCTGCTCAGCCGCATGGAAAAACCGACCAAAGGAGTGATCGATGTGGCTGGAATCGATCTCAACAGAATATCCCCCGCCAGGCTGCAGCAGCTCCGGCGCAGGATCGGTTTTGCCTTTCAGGATTTCAAGCTGCTGCCGGACCGGTCCGTGGCCCAGAATATCGCCATGGCCATGGAGGTTTCCTATACCCGGGCTGCGGTCATCCGTATGCGGACCCGGAAACTGCTCCAACGTCTCGGCTTGTCCGACAAATATCACACCCGGACTTCGGAACTGTCCAGGGGCGAACAGCAGAGGGTTGCCATTGCCCGGGCCCTGTCCAACGAACCCGAACTCATCCTCGCCGACGAACCGACCGGCAACCTTGACAGCGAGACGACCGGGATGGTCATGGACCTGTTCAGGAAGTACAATGAGCGCGGGGCCACCCTGATCATTGCCACCCATGATGAGTCGATTTACCGGGGGACCAGCCACCGGGTCATTGAATTGCGGGAGGGCCGCATCGTTGACGGCGGCCCGGAGCCGGACTCCCTCCGGGACCGGTCATCCGTCCACGCCAATGCAACACCGCCCTCCGCTCCGTGACAAACAATCCACCGCCGGTACAGGGCGGGTGGAGGCCGGTCCCCTGAAGCGGCCGTCCCCTGTTTTCGTTTTCGCGCTTGCCCGGGGGAACCGGAACCATTTACGCTGGTGAATACGCTATGAACTTCCTTCTCGCCGTCCTGATCCAGACCTGGCGCAATCTCGTCCAGACCTGGAGCTCCCAGCTGCTTACCCTGCTGACCGTTACCCTCTCCGTCCTCATCTTTTCGTTTTTTTACCTCCTCTATACCAATGTCCTGTACGCCGGTCATCAGCTCGACGACGATCTGCGGCTGATCGTCTATCTCGAGGAGGACCCGACGCCGGAAATGCAGGAGCAGTACCGGGAACGGATCCTCAAGTTCGACCAGGTCGAGCGGATCGAGTTCCTTTCCAGCAGGGAGGCCTTCGACCGTTTTGCCGCCCAGCTTGAAGAAAACCGGGATATACTGGTTGACATGCCCGAAGACTTCCTCCCTCCTTCCATGGAGGTGTATCCGGTCCAGTCCCTGAATACCCTGGCAAAAATAAAACGGTTTTCCGATTATCTCCAGACCCTTCCCGGAGTCCTCAAGGTCCAGTACGGGAGGGAGTGGGTCGAGCGCTTCTACCTGTTCGTCAAGCTCCTGCGCGTCATCGTGGTCCTTTCGGGCACCCTTCTTATCCTGACCACGACATTCATGGTCGCCAACACCATTCACCTGACCCTGCTCGGGCGCAAGGAGGAACTGGAAATCCTGCTGCTGGTCGGGGCGAGCAAAAAATATATCCGCCTGCCTTTCTTCCTGGAGGGGGCGCTGCAGGGTTTTGTCGGGTCACTTGCCGGCATCGCGTCCCTGTACACTCTCTATACCTGGATCAAACTCCGCTTTGCCGTCTCTTCCATTCTGGCCATGTTCGAGTTCACCTTTTTCCCCATGCCGGTCATCCTGACCATAATCGCCTTTTCCACCCTGCTCTGCGGCAGCGGCAGCTTCTCCTCGACCAGGAAATTTCTCCAGCTATGAAAGGCCCCGGACCCCGGACAGGATTCTGGGCCCTCGCGGCATTGATCCTGACCCAGATTCAGCCGCTCCCTGCCGCGGGAGAAGAGCCCGCCGACCACTCCAAACCCGTCGAGCAGCATGAATCCAAGATGCGGAAACTCCAGAACAGCATAAAAATTCATCTTGGGGAGCTCCAGATCGTCGGCGAGAAAGAATTTCAGCTCCTGGACGAAATTGAACGGATCGACCGGGATCTTTCCCTGCAGAAAGTGCGGCTTGACGTCATGCGGGAACGCCAGGCAACCCAGCAGGTGGTCATGGGGGTCAAATTACGCGAACTGGAGTCGGCCCGGGCAAAGATGAACGACGTCAGACAGCACCTGCAGAGCCGTCTCCGCGCTTACTATCTCATGGGCAGGACGGGGCTCCTGAATGTCATCTTTTCCACCAGGACCCTGCCGGAACTGATGCTGCTCAACGACGCCTTCGCCAGCCTGCTGGAACATGACCTGGCCATCGTCAACAACTACCGGCAGGCCATTGACCGGCTGAGCCTGGCCTCGGAGGAACATGACAGGGAAAGCAGGATGCTGACCGAATATATCGCGGAAACGGTCGGGGAACAGAGCAAGCTCGACGCCATGCTTGACGAAAAAAGAGAGCTGCTGAAAAAAGTAAAAACCCGGAAAGTCCTTCATGAGCAGGCCCTGCACGAAATGCGGAAAGCCGAGGAGGACCTGGGAAAAACCCTGGTCCATCTGCAGCAGAAAAAGGCCGTCGAATTGCGGGGCTTTGACCTGAAAAAGGGAGAAATGGTCCCGCCCGTCAGCGGGACGCTCGTGCAGCTGTTCGGCCGGGAGGATGAGAATAACGTTGTCTCCAGCGGCATCGCCATTGACGCCAGGGACGGCTCGGCCATCAGGGCGATCAGCGCCGGCCGGGTCATTTTTGCCGGATATCGGCAGGGCTACGGCAATACGGTTATCATCGACCATGGGAGCAGCTATTTCTCCATCACGGCCAGGATGGAAAAAATTACCGTCAAGGAAGGGGACGATGTGGTGGACGGGCATACCATCGGCCTGGCCGGGGATATCGCCACCCTTTTCGCCAAGGGGGTATACTTGGAAATCAGACGGGACACCGTCCCCCTCGACCCGCTGGAATGGATCACCGGAATCGGTCTGGAGGGGGCGGAGGCATTGGGCCGAAAGTGAACCGGCTGCCGGTAAAATAAAATTTTTCTAAGTGGCTATTAACAATATTCAGCTGAATGATTATTTTTTAAAGCAAGATCAACATAATACGATTTGGAGGTCTTGC